>Ga0172382_10000832_pt1 | contig 57304 bp, 47 predicted proteins | sample Leawel138RmetaG_FD_122245 | JGI IMG/M metagenome (GOLD analysis project Ga0172382, IMG submission 122245) | Leachate microbial communities from a municipal landfill in Southern Ontario, Canada - Leachate well 138R metaG | ecosystem: Engineered > Solid waste > Landfill > Unclassified | place...
ACACCCCACCGCAGCTGTCCGCCAAGGATCAGGCCGGCAAGCTGCTGCGCGATGCGGAGCTGTTCCCATGAAGATTCTGATCACCGGCAGCCGCGGCCAGCTCACCCGTGAACTGCAGCTGGAACTGGCCGGCGACGGCAAGGTGCTCGCCCTCGGGCACAACGTCCTCGACCTGGCCGATCCGGCGCAGATCCGCGAGCAGGCGCGCCTGCTGCGCCCCGACCTGATCATCAACGCCGCCGCCTACACGGCGGTCGATCCGGCCGAACGCGAGCGCGAACAGGCGTTCGCGGTGAACGCACGCGGCCCCGGCGTGCTCGCCGAGGAGGCGGCACGGCTCGGCGTACCGCTGGTCCACTACTCCACCGATTACGTCTTCGACGGGCGCAAGACCAGCGCCTACACCGAGCAGGACACGCCGCACCCGCTGGGCGTGTACGGCGCCAGCAAGCTGGCCGGCGAACAGGCGATCCAGGCGGTGGCCGGCGAGCAGCTGATCCTGCGCACCAGCTGGGTCTACTCCCTGCACGGCAAGAACTTCCTGCTGACCATGCAGCGCCTGCTGCAGGAGCGCGACGAGATATCGGTGGTCGCCGACGAGATCGGCGCACCGACCTGGGCGCGCAGCATCGCCCGCACCACCGCGGCGATGATCCGCCGCTGGCGCGACGGCCAGCGCCCGCTCGACGGCCTCTATCACCTGAGCGCCGAGGGCGAGACGTCCTGGTACGGCTTCGCCTGCAGCATCGCCGAGCATCTGCAGAACCAGGGCACGCTGCGCGCGCGCATCGCGCCGATCCGATCCTGCGACTACCCCACCGCCGCCGAGCGCCCGCTCAATTCACGGCTCGACTGTTCGCGCCTGCAGCAGGACTGGGACCTGCAGCTGCCGGACTGGGAAAGCGCCCTGCACGAATGCCTGAACGCCCCCTGCGCGATCCAGCTGGCGCGCCACGCCGCGCTGCAGCAAAGCCTCTGACCGCCCCGCCCACGGACCGGGCAACGGCGCGGCGCTGAATCTCCCATCACCGAACGTGCATAATGCGCCGGACTCACAGGCGCCCCCATGACCGCATCCGCACTCACTCACCGCCCCCGCTGGCGCAACCTCGCGCTGCTCGCCGTACTGCTGGCGCCGCTGCTGTGGCCGCTGCAGCAACTGGCCGACCGCTACTACCGCAGCGAACTGACCGAACAGAATCGCCAGACCCTCGACCTCTACGTCGCCAACCTGCTCGGCACGCTCAACCGCTACGAGGTGCTGCCGCGCATCCTCGGCGAGCTGCCGGAGCTGCGCTCGGCGCTGCACAATGCCGAGGTGCCGCAGGTCCGTGATCGCGCCAACCGCCTGCTGCGACAGCTGCAGCAGCGCACCGGAGCCGACGTGATCTACCTGATGGATACCGCGGGCACCACGCTGGCGACCTCCAACTGGGACGCCGAGGACAGCTTCATCGGGCGCAACTTCGCCTTCCGCCCGTACTTCCGTCAGGCGATGGAAGGCCGCCTGGGGCGCTTCTTCGGCCTCGGCAACACCTCCGGCAAGCGCGGTTACTACTTCGGCTCGGCGGTGCGAGATGGCGACCGGATTCTCGGCGTGCTGGTGGTCAAGGTCGATCTGGACCACACCGAAACGCTGTGGGGCAACACCCCGGAGCAGCTGATGGTGACCGACGCCTTCGGCGTGGTGATCCTCACCTCGCGTGCGGACTGGCGTTTTCGCGCCAGCCGCGCGCTGAGCGCCGAGGAGCGCGAGCAGATCGCCTTCGACCAGCCCTACACCACCCTCGAGCCGCGCGACCTGACGCTGAACATCGACGCCTGGCTGATCCAGAGCCGCGAACTGAAAGAGACCGGCTGGAGCGTGCGCATCCTCGCGCCGATCGCGCTGGTCGAGCGGCCGGTACGCACCGTGGTCGCCATCGGCGGCGCCACCATGCTGGCGCTGCTGCTGTTGCTCGGCCTGCTGATGCAACGCCGGCGGCACTTTCTTGACCGCCTGGCGCTCGACGTGCAGGCCCGCCGCGAACTGGAGCAGCGTGTGCAGGAACGCACCCGCGACCTCGAGGCGCTGAACAGCCGTCTCAAGGTCGAGGTGCTCGAACGCGAACAGGCCCAGCAGGAGCTGGTGCGCGCGCAGGACGAGCTGCTGCAGGCCGGCAAGCTGTCGGCGCTGGGCACCATGAGCGCCAGCATCAGCCACGAGCTGAACCAGCCGCTGGCGGCGATCCGCAGCTACGCCGACAACGCCGGCGTGCTGCTTGACCAGCAGCGCAACGCCGAGGCACGCGACAACCTCAGGCTGATCAGCGAACTGACCGCGCGCATGGCCTCGATCATTGCGCACCTGCGCGCCTTCGCCCGCCGCGACCAACACGCGCCCGAGCGCGTCGCCCTGCAGCCGGCGCTGGACGATGCGCTGGCGCTGCTGGCCAAGCGCCGCCAGGCGATGGGCGTCGAGCTGGTGCGCGATCTGCCGGAAGCCACGCTGTGGGTACAGGCCGGCGAGACGCGCTTGCGGCAGATCCTCGCCAACCTGCTGGCCAACGCCCTCGACGCCCTCGCCGAGCGCCCGCCGGTCAGGCGCATCTGGCTGCGCGCCGAACAGCAGGGCAAGGGCGTACTGCTGACCCTGCGCGACAACGGCCCGGGGTTTTCCGCCGAGGCGCTGCGCCGCGCACGCGAGCCGTTCTTCACCACCAAGACCAGCGCCCAGGGTCTCGGCCTCGGCCTGGCGATCTGCGATACGCTGGTGCGCGCGCTGGGCGGCGAGCTGAGCCTCGCCAACCATCCTGACGGCGGCGCCCAGCTGGGCCTGTTCCTGCGCAGCGCCGAACCCGGCGCCGCCTTCCCGACCGAGGATCATCTGCAATGAGCAGCGACAACCTGATCAGCGCCGACGCCCAGGTGCTGCTGATCGACGACGACCCGCACCTGCGCAAGGCGCTGAGCCAGACCCTCGACCTGGCCGGCCTGCGGGTGGTCAGCCTGGGCGATGCGCGCGAGGTGGGCGCACGGCTGCCGGCCGACTGGCCGGGCGTGGTGGTCAGCGACATCCGCATGCCCGGCATCGACGGCCTGGAGCTGCTGCAGCAGCTGCGCGGGCGCGACGCCGAGCTGCCCGTCATCCTCATCACCGGCCACGGCGACATCCAGCTGGCGGTGCAGGCGATGCGCGCCGGCGCCTACGATTTCCTCGAAAAACCCTTCCCCAGCGAAGCACTGCTCGACAGCGTGCGCCGTGCCCTGGCGCTGCGCCGGCTGGTGCTGGACAACCGCAGCCTGCGCCTGGCGCTGGCCGATCGTCAGCAGCTGACCGCGCGCCTGCTCGGCCATTCACCGGCGATGCTGCGCCTGCGCGAGCAGATCGGCGCGCTGGCCAGCACCCAGGCCGACGTGCTGATCCTCGGCGAAACCGGCGCCGGCAAGGAGGTGGTCGCGCGCGCGCTGCACGACCTGTCGAGCCGGCGCAACGGCCCGTTCGTGGCGATCAACGCCGGTGCGCTGGCCGAATCGGTGGTCGAGAGCGAACTGTTCGGTCATGAGCCCGGCGCCTTCACCGGCGCGCAGAAGCGACGCATCGGCAAGTTCGAGTTCGCCAACGGCGGCACGCTGTTCCTCGACGAGATCGAGAGCATGAGCCTGGACGTGCAGGTCAAGCTGCTGCGCCTGCTGCAGGAGCGCGTGGTCGAGCGGCTCGGCGGCAACCAGTCAATCGCGCTGGATATCCGCGTCATCGCCGCGACCAAGGAAGACCTGCGCGTCGCCGCCGATCAGGGACGCTTTCGCGCCGACCTCTATTACCGCCTGAACGTCGCGCCGCTGCGCATTCCGCCGCTGCGCGAACGCAGCGAGGACATCCTCCTGCTGTTCCAGCATTTCGCCGAAACCGCCGCCCAGCGCCACGGCCTGCCGATACGCGATCTGCAGCCGGAGCAGCGCGCCCTGCTGCTGCGCCACGACTGGCCCGGCAACGTGCGCGAGCTGCAGAACACTGCCGAGCGCTTCGCTCTCGGCCTCGGTCTGGGCCTGGAGCAGGCCGCCGCCGGCGCGTCGATGCCGGGCGGCGGCACGCTGGGCGAGCAGGTCGACGCCTTCGAACGCGCGCTGATCGCCGCCGAACTGGCGCGCCCGCACAGTTCGCTGCGCAGCGCCGCCGAGGCGCTCGGCCTGCCGCGCAAGACCCTGCACGACAAACTGCGCAAACACGGCCTGAGTTTCGCCGAGGCTGGCGGAAGTCCGCCCGATGACGGGGAATGATTGGCGGGTTTCCGCCATCCCGCCCGAACACGCCTCGCCTGCGACGAATTGCCTCGAATCCTCCCCGCGGCGCCGCCAGCCGCGCCGCGCGCAACCCGCAAAGCTGCGACCCAGACGGCTTTCCTGGCATCTGCCGATTCAAAGCGTCATGCGCAGCTGGTACAAGCTTTGCCCACGCGAGGCTGCAGCCGCCGGCTGGCACAGGCATTGCTAACCTACTGAAGCCTTGCGGGACATGTCGCTCGACGGCAGGAGGCATCGCCAAATGCTGCCTAGACTCATCGCAGGCCACTGCCGAATCGTCGCGCGGCGATTCTTCACAACAAGAGGGAAACACCAATGTTCAAACTGACTGCCAAGGCGCTGGCTTGCGCCCTGTCGCTGAGCATCGCCGGCCTGGCCCATGCGGCCGACCCGATCACCATCAAGTTCTCCCACGTGGTCGCCGAGAACACGCCGAAAGGCCAGGGCGCCCTGCTGTTCAAGAAGCTGGTGGAAGAGCGCCTGCCGGGCAAGGTCGAGGTTCAGGTTTACCCGAACTCCTCGCTGTTCGGTGACGGCAAGGAAATGGAAGCCCTGCTGCTGGGTGACGTGCAGCTGATCGCGCCGTCGCTGGCCAAGTTCGAACACTACTCCAAGGGCGTCCAGGTCTTCGACTTGCCGTTCCTGTTCGATGACATCGCCGCGGTTGACCGCTTCCAGAAGGGCGAGGCCGGCCAGAAGCTGCTGCGCTCGATGGAAGACAAGAACATCACCGGTCTGGGCTACTGGCACAACGGCATGAAGCAGCTGTCGGCCAACAAGAAGCTGATCGAGCCGAAGGACGCCCGTGGTCTGAAGTTCCGCGTACAGGCTTCCGCCGTACTGGACGAGCAGTTCAAGGCCGTGCGCGCCAACCCGCGCAAGATGAGCTTCGCCGAGGTCTACCAGGGCCTGCAGACTGGCGTGGTTAACGGTGCCGAGAACCCGTACTCGAACATCTACTCGCAGAAGATGCACGAAGTGCAGAAGTACATCACCGAGTCCAACCACGGTCTGCTGGACTACATGGTGATCACCAACACCAAGTTCTGGAACGGTCTGCCGGCTGACATCCGCGGCGAACTGGAAAGCATCCTGGCCGAGGTCACCGTCGAGGTGAACAAGCAGGCCGATGCGCTGAACCAGGGCGACAAGCAGCGCATCCTCGATGCGGGCACCACCGAAATCATCACCCTCACCCCGGAGCAACGCGGCATGTGGCGCGATGCGATGAAGCCGGTGTGGAAGAAGTTCGAGGGCGAGATCGGTGCTGACCTGATCAAGGCCGCCGAAGCCGCCAACCAGGCGAAATAAGCTGTACCAGGGGCGGGCTACCCGCCCGCCCCTGCTGTAATTCCGGAAGTACCGACAGCCCAGTGAAAAAACACAGCAGCTAGCGAAGACGACGCCCGCACCAAGGGCAGGACGGCAGAGGCCCAGGCGATCCCGGCCACACCGCTTCTCTGGCGACAACAAGAGTTTTCATTGTGCTGTTACTCCAGCCGCCCCGGCTGGTTCATGGCGCACGTTCCGTGTTCGCCCACCGTAAACTTGCAGTCCATCGGGAGATGTCATCCATGAACGCCCTGCGGCGCGTCTGGGACCACTTCGAGGAGAGCTTCATCGCTTTCCTGCTGGCGGCCATGACACTGGTGACGTTCGTCTACGTCATTCTCAACAACCTCTACACGCTGTTCTACGACCTGGGCGATCGGTTCGAGGGCAGCGCCGATTTCTGGTTCGCCATCGGCGACTTCATCATCGGCCTGGCCCAGTCCATGACCTGGAGTACCGCGCTGACCAAGGCGCTGTTCGCCTGGCTGATCTTCTTCGGCCTGGCCTATGGCGTGCGCACCGCCGGCCATATCGGCGTCGATGCGCTGGTCAAGCTTGCGCCGCGCCACGTGCAGCGCATCATCGGCATCATCGCCGGCCTCATCTGCCTGGGCTACGCCGGGCTGCTGAGCGTCGCCAGCTTCGAGTGGATCCACACCCTGTTCAACGCCAACATCGGCGCCGAGGACCTGGGCCACATCGGTATCAAGCAGTGGCACATCGGCCTGATCGTGCCGTTCGGCTTCGCGCTGATGTTCATCCGTTTCGCCGAGATTTTCGTGCGCATCCTGCGTAATCAGCAGACCGGTCTGGGGCTCGCCGACGAAGCCGCCGATGCGGTCAAACTGACCGAGCACGAGGAGCACAAGTAAATGACCATCCTGTTTCTGTTCGCCCTGCTCTTCCTGCTGATGTTCCTCGGCGTACCGATCGCCGTGTCGCTGGGCCTGGCCGGCTCGCTGACCATCATGATCTTCAGCGAGGACTCGGTGCGCTCGCTGGCGATCAAGCTGTTCGAGACCTCCGAGCACTACACCCTGCTGGCGATCCCGTTCTTCCTGCTTGCCGGTGCCTTCATGACCACCGGTGGCGTGGCGCGCCGCCTGATCGACTTCGCCAATGCCTGTGTCGGCCATATCCGTGGCGGCCTGGCCATCGGCGCGGTCCTGGCGTGCATGCTGTTCGCCGCACTGTCCGGCTCCTCGCCGGCCACCGTGGCCGCGGTCGGCTCCATTGCCATCGCCGGCATGGTGCGCTCCGGCTACCCGCAGGCCTTCGGCGCGGGCATCGTCTGTAACGCCGGTACGCTGGGCATCCTCATCCCGCCGTCGGTGGTGATGGTGGTCTATGCCGCCGCGACCGAAACCTCGGTCGGCAAGCTGTTCATGGCCGGCGTAGTGCCGGGCTTGCTGCTCGGCACGGTACTGATGGTGGCGATCTACATCATCGCGGTGAAGAAGAACCTGCCGGCGCTGCCGCGCGCGACCTTCCGCGAGTGGCTGTCCTCTGCACGCAAGGCGATCTGGGGCCTGCTGCTGATGGTGATCATCCTCGGCGGCATCTATTCGGGCATGTTCACCCCGACCGAAGCGGCCGCCGTGGCAGCGGTGTACTCAGGCTTCGTCGCGCTGTTCGTCTACAAGGACATGACCATCCGCGAATGCCCGAAGGTGATCCTGGAGTCGGCCAAGCTGAGCATCATGCTGATGTTCATCATCGCCAACGCCATGCTGTTCGCCCACGTGCTGACCACCGAGCAGATCCCGCAGACCATCACCGCCTGGGTGCTGGAAGCCGGCCTGCAGCCGTGGATGTTCCTGCTGGTGGTGAACATCGTGCTGCTGGTGGCCGGTGCCTTCATGGAGCCGTCGGCGATCATCCTGATCCTCGCGCCGATCCTCTTCCCGATCGCCGTGCAGCTGGGCATCGACCCGATCCACCTGGGTGTGATCATGGTGGTGAACATGGAGATTGGCCTGATTACGCCGCCGGTGGGCCTGAACCTGTTCGTCACCTCGGCAGTGACCGGCATGACTGTCACCCAGGTGATCCGCGCCGCCATGCCGTGGCTGATGATGCTGCTGAGCTTCCTGGTGATCATCACCTACGTGCCGTGGATTTCCCTGGCGCTGCCCGAAGCCCTGGGCATGTAGCGTTCGACCTCTCTGCTTTCCTTTTTTGCCCGGCCTTAGTGCCGGGCTTTTTTTTGCCGTTCAGGCCGACAGCGGCAGCGCGGCGCGGCGACGGAACCAGCCGGTGACCGACAGGCGGTCGACCTGCGTCGGCAGCACTTCATGCGGGAACTCGCCGGCCATGAACACCACCAGGGTGCCTGCATCCGGGGCGACATCGAGGCTCTCACCGTCGGCCAGATACAGGCGCAGGGCGCCGCCGTGATCGGGCTGCCAGTCCGGATTGAGATAGAGCACGGCGGTCACGCTGCGGCTGTCATCGTCGCGAAAACGGTCGAGATGAGTCTTGTAGAACGCGCCCGGCGGATAGAAAGCGAAGTGACACTCGAACTCCTCCAGGCCGAGGTACAGCTCGCGGTTGAGCTGCTCGCGCAGCGCATCCATCAGCTGCAGGTAGAGATCGCTGGCGGCCGACTGGCCGGGTTCCAGCCAGAGAATGCGGTCGCTGCGTATGCCTTCATGCACCGCCTGGCTTCCGCCGCGTCCGATCGCGGCTGGCACCATGACACCCTCCGCCTCGCGGCGGCGACATTCTTCGGCGAGGCGGAGGGTGTCATGGCCTGGGATGAACGCACGCTGTACCGACCAGCCACGCACGGCCAGGTCATCGATGAGAGTCGAAAACTGCAAGATCAGGGCTCCGAGAGATCGGGATCATCAAACCGCCACGGCGGGCCACGCGGCGCAACGGGGAACGATGCGCGCAGCTGACATTCAAGATGATCTGGGGAAGAGGCGCACGATCATGCGCCCGGTGGCGTATTCTGCGCCCGCCGGGTGGCATCGGGAAATGCCCGCATGGCGGCCGGACTGTGGCAATTCGTCCAGCCTCCCGACCGCGCCAGCCCCGCTCGACAGTCGGCCAGGCGGCGTCGACAATGCCCGACCCCGTACAGGAGATCCCATGCGCGCCTTTCTTGCCCTTGCCCTTTTGGTCATCAGCTTCGCCAGCCAGGCTGATGTCTACGAAGAACTCTACGAAACCGCCGGCTGGACCGAGCAGCGCGCCAATTTCAGCGACGCGCTGACCGCCGCCCAGCAGCGCTACAAGGACAGCCTGCCGCCGGCGGTATTCCAGGCGCTGGTCGACAACAGCAACCGCCGCTTCGCCAGCGACGCCGTGGATCGGCGCGTCCTGCAGGCGCTGCGCGAGCACCTGGCCGAGCCGCAGCCGGCGCTGCAGTTCTTCCAGACTCCGCTGGGGCGCAAGGTCGTCGCTGCCGAGGTACTGGCGGCGCGCCGCGAACAGCTCGCACAGCATGTCAACGGCCTGCCGCGCATGGACGCCGGCAGCAATCGCCAGCTGTTGATCCGCCATCTGGCGCAGGCCATTCCGGCCAGCGCCGCCGGGGCCGAAGTCAGCCTGGCGCTGGCCGGCGTGGCCGCCGACAGCCTCAGCCAGATGCTGCCCGGCATTCTCGGCGGCGGCCAGGCGCAGGGGCTGCTGAACAGCCAGCGCGAACGGCTGGTGCAGCAGATCGAGGGCGATCTGGACAACACCCTGCTGTATGTCTATCGCTCGCTGTCCGATGCCGAACTGGAGGAGTACCTGCAGTTCGCCCAATCCGCCGAGGGCAAGGCGTACTACGCGGCGGCGCTGCAGGCGCTGCGCGCGGGTCTGGCGGTAGGCCCGGATTCGGTCCAGGCGCAGCAGCGCTGAGCGCCACCCGCGCTCATTTCAGGCGCTCGCGCAGGAAGGCGAAATAACGCTGGCGCAGCGCCTCGCTTTCGTTGACCAAGTGATGGCGCGCGGCCGGCAGGCGCAGGATCTCCGGCGCGGCGAACTTGCTCTGCAGCACCGGCAGGTTGTACTGCCAGTCCACCGTCATGTCCGCCTCGCCCTGGATAATCAACGGCGACTCGCCGCTGCCCGTCGCCTTCTCGATGCGCGGAATCCAGCGCGACAGCGCGCCGACCCAGGCCGTCGGCAGGATGTTCGCCTGCAGCGGGTCCTCGGTCTGCACGAACTGCAGGAAGCGCGTGTCGCTGGAGTTGTCGCTGAAGCTGCGCGGGATCTGCTGGACGAAGCGGCGCACCAGCTCGTAGCTGAGCCTCGAGCGCAGCCAGGCGCGCGGCCGTACCAGCGGCGCCAGCAGGATGGTGCGACCGCGCTCGGCGTTCTGCGGCTGATGCAGCAGATGATCGAGCAGGATCGCGCCGCCGGTACTCTGCCCGAGCAGGTGCCACGGCCGTGGCAGATCGAGCTGGCGCGCCTGCTCGAACAGGCCGTTGAGCACCGCCTGGTATTCCTCGAACTCGTTGATGCTGGCCGGCGGCCCGCTGGACAGACCGTGTCCCGGCAGGTCGCAGGCGAGTACGGCGAAGCCCATGTCCAGGCCCCATTCGACGACATGGCGGTACAGCCCCATGTGATCGTAGTAGCCATGCATCACCAGCAGGCTGGCGTGCGGCTGCGGCGGCCACCAGGCCTGGGCCACCACGTCGTAGTCGCCCACGCGAAAACGCCCGAGGCGGCTGTGAATGTCACGCCGCTGTGGCAGATCGAGGCCGTAATAGGCTTGGTAGTGCCGGGCCTCGGGGCTCAGCTCGGTGGCGGCGTGCAGCTCGCCAAGCTGCGCACGCAGCAGGTCGGGTTGGATTCGCTGGGGCATGGCCGTTCAGTTCGTCGAAACAGCGGACGTCATAAGGTCCTGTGCGGAAAACCGCCGCAGCGGCGCGGCATGGCGGCATATTCCGCTCTGTGGCGGGGCATGGCAAGCTGACGCCCCCGCCGCCGAGACCCGCCATGCACCCGCACCGCAAACTCCTGCTTGCCACCCTGTTCACCCTGCTCGTGGCTGGCGCCCTGCTGGCCGCGTTCAAGTGGTTCGAGGGGCGATACCTGCGCACCTTCGAGGGCGAGCGGGCCGAACTGTTTTCCGGCGACGACCTCAGGCTGCCAACCGAACTGCAAGGCCCGGGGCCGGTGCGCTTCGTGCACTTCTGGGATCCGGGCTGCCCGTGCAACGTCGGCAACCAGCAGCATCTGGAAGAGCTGCTCAAGCGCTTCGCCGGCCAGCCGGTGGAGTTCTACGAGGTGCGCAAACCCGGCAGCAAGGGCCGGCTGCCGCCGTCGCTGGCTGCGCTGAAGCCGCTGACCCACCTCGAAGGCGCCGCCGAATTGCCCGCCAGCCCGGCCGTGGGCATCTGGGATCGCAACGGCGAGCTGGTCTATATCGGCCCCTACAGCGAGGGCGCGGTGTGCAGCTCGGACAACAGCTTCGTCGAGCCGATCGTCGAGGCCGTGCTCGCCGGCCGCACGGTGCGCGCCACCCATTCACTGGCAGTGGCGTGCTTCTGCGACTGGCAGCGCTGAGCCCGGAAACGAACAAGGGCGCCGCCGGGCGCCCTTGTTCGTACATCAGCTGTGGGTCGAGGGTGGCACCAGCGCCTGACTGTTGACCCGTGGCTGCCACGCAACGCTCTCGTCCATCGCCTGCTGCATGGCGCGCACCCGACGCTTCTCGGCGCGCCGGCTCAGGTACCAGGCGAAGAACGTCGCCAGCGACACGCTGAGCAGAATCAGACTGGCTACGGCGTTGATTTCCGGCTTCACGCCCAGGCGCACGGCGGAGAATATCTCCATCGGCAGCGTGGTCGAGCCAGGGCCGGAGACGAAGCTGGCGAGTACCAGATCGTCCAGCGACAGGGCGAACGACAGCATGCCGCCGGCGGCCAGCGACGGCGCGATCATCGGCATGGTGATCAGGAAGAACACCTTCCACGGCCGCGCGCCGAGGTCCATCGCCGCCTCCTCGATGGACAGGTCCAGCTCGCGCAGACGCGCCATTACCACCACCGCCACGTAGGACGAACAGAAGGTGGTGTGGGCGATCCAGATCGTCACCAGCCCCCGCTGCGCCGGCCAGCCGATCAGCTGCGCCATGGCCACGAACAGCAGCAGCAGCGACAGACCGGTGATCACCTCGGGCATCACCAGCGGCGCGGTGACCAGCCCGCCGAACAGCGTGCGGCCGCGGAACACCGGAATGCGGGTGAGTACGAAGGCCGCCATCGTGCCCAGCGCCACCGCGGCGATGGCGGTGTAGAAGGCTACCTCCAGCGAGCGCATCACCGAGCCCATCAGCTGGCTGTTATCGAGCAGGCCCAGGTACCACTTCACCGACCAGCCGCCCCACACGGTCACCAGTCGCGAGTCGTTGAACGAGTAGATGACCAGGATGACCATCGGCAGGTAGATGAACAGCAGGCCGAGCACCAGAATCAGGTTGGAGAAGCTCCAGCGTTTCATAGCTTGCCCTCCAGCTCTTTAGCCTGGTTTCTGTTGAAGAGGATGATCGGCACCAGGAGGATTGCCAGCATCACCACCGCCAGCGCCGAGGCTACCGGCCAGTCGCGGTTGTTGAAGAATTCCTGCCAGAGCACCTTGCCGATCATCAGCGTCTCCGGGCCGCCGAGCAGCTCGGGGATGACGAACTCGCCGACTACCGGGATGAACACCAGCATGCAGCCGGCGATGATGCCGTTCTTCGACAGCGGCACGGTGATCTTCCAGAAGCTGGTGAGGTTGCGCGCGCCGAGGTCGGATGCCGCCTCCAGCAGGCTGGGATCGTGCTTCACCATGTTGGCGTAGAGCGGCAGGATCATGAACGGCAGATAGGAATAGACCACGCCGATGTACACCGCGATGTCGGTGTTGAGGATCTGCAGCGGCGTGTCGATCAGCCCGAGGTCGAGCAGCAGCCCGTTGAGCAGGCCGTTGCTGCTGAGGATGCCCATCCAGGCGTAGACGCGGATCAGGATCGCGGTCCAGGTCGGCATCATGATCAGCAGCAGCAGGACCGTCTGCAGGTCCTTGCGCGCGCGGGCGATGGCGTAGGCCATCGGGTAGCCGATCAGCAGGCACAGCAGCGTACTGAAGAAGGCGATGCGCAGCGAGCCTAGGTAGGCGGCCAGGTACAGTTCGTCCTCGCTGAGGAAGATGTAGTTGCCCAGGTTGATCAGCACCTGCAGCTGCTGCTCGGCGTAGCGGAAGATTTCCGTATACGGCGGAATCGCCACATCGGCCTCGGCGAAGCTGATCTTCAGCACGATGGCGAACGGCAGCAGGAAGAACAGCATCAGCCAGAGGAACGGAACGCCGATGACCAGCCGGCGGCCGTTGTTCAGCGCGGGCCGGCGGCTCATGCCTGCAGCACCACGCCGCTGTCACTGAGCCAGTGCAGGTAGACCCGCTCCTCCCAGGTCGGCCATTTGACGTGGCGCTCGGCATTGGCGACGAAGGCCTGCAGCAGCATCCCCGACTCCAGCTTTATGTAGTACACCGAATGGCCGCCGAGGTAGGCGATGTCGTGCACCACGCCCTCGACCCAGTTGTAGTCCGCCATCTCCAGCACCGGCTTCTCCAGGCTCATCAGCAGCTTCTCCGGGCGCAGGGCGTAGGTCACACGCTTGTCCTGGGCGCGGGTACTGATGCCGTGGCCGACGTAGATGGGCCGCTCCAGCTGCGGGCAGGCGATCACCGCGTGGTCTTCGAGGTCTTCCACCAGCTCGCCGTCGAACAGGTTGACGTTGCCGATGAACTCGCAGACCAGCCGGCTGGCCGGGGTCTCGTAGATGTCCATCGGGCTGCCGACCTGAGCGATCCAGCCCTGGCTCATGATGGCGATGCGCTCGGCCATGGTCATGGCCTCTTCCTGGTCATGGGTGACCATCACGCAGGTCACGCCGACGCGCTCGATGATCTGTACCAGCTCCAGCTGCATCTGCGAGCGCAGCTTCTTGTCCAGCGCGCCCATCGGCTCGTCGAGCAACAGCAGCTTGGGTCTTTTCGCCAGCGAACGCGCCAGAGCCACGCGCTGGCGCTGGCCGCCGGAGAGCTGGTGCGGCTTGCGCTTGGCGTACTGGGTCATCTGCACCAGGCCGAGCATCTCGCTGACGCGCCCGGCGATCTCGTCCTTGGACAGGCCATCCTGCTTGAGGCCGAAGGCGATGTTCTGCTCGACCGTCATGTGCGGGAACAGCGCGTAGGACTGGAACATCATGTTGATCGGCCGCTCGTAGGGCGGCAGATCGGTGATGTCCTGACCGTCGAGGAAGATACGCCCCTCGCTCGGCCGCTCGAAGCCGGCGAGCATGCGCAGCAGGGTCGACTTGCCCGATCCGGAACCGCCCAGCAGCGCGAAGATCTCGCCCTGATGAATGTTCAGCGAGACGTCATCGACCGCCACCGTTTCGTCGAACTTCTTGGTGACGCGGTCGATCTTCAGCAGCACCTGCTTGTTCTTGCTCTCGCCGGTGAGGGCTTTCTTGTAGGCGCTGGAGGCAACGGCCATGCGCGAACTCCCGAAAATGTAGGTTGGCCGGCCAGCGCCGGGTATCGATGGTCGTTGCAGCGGGCGGCAATCGCCCGGGTATCTATTTGCCGGACTTCACCTTGGTCCAGCTGCGATTCATCAGCCGCTGGATCTTCGCCGGCAGCTCGGCCGAGACGTACAGGCGGTCCAGCACTTCCTGCGGCGGATAGATCGAAGGATCGTTGCGTACCTCTTGATCCATCAGTTCGCCCGCCTTGAGGTTGGGGTTGGCATAGCCGACGTAGTCGCTCACCGAGGCGATCACCTCGGGACGCAACAGGTAGTCGATGAATGCGTGGGCCTGCTCGACGTTGCCGGCATCGGCGGGGATGGCGAGCATGTCGAACCAGAGGTTGCCGCCTTCCTTGGGAATGGCGTAGGCGATCTCGATGCCCTTGCCAGCTTCCTCGGCACGGGCGGCGGCCTGGAACACATCGCCGGAGAACCCGGCGGCGACGCAGATATTGCCATTGGCGAGATCGGAAATGTACTTGGAGGAGTGGAAATAGCGCACGTGCGGGCGCACCGCCAGCAGCTTCTCCTCGGCCTTGCGGTAGTCGGCGGGATTCTCGCTGTTGGGGTCCAGGCCCAGGTAGTTGAGCATGGCCGGGATCATCTCGTCGGCCGAGTCGAGCATGGCGATGCCGCAGCTGGCGAGCTTCTCGGCATTCTGCGGCTCGAACAGCACCGCCCAGGAGTCGATCTTATCGACGCCGAGCGCCGCCTTGACCTTCTCCACGTTGTAGCCGATGCCGTTGGTGCCCCACAGGTAGGGCGCGGCGTGAGCGTTGCCCGGATCGTTCTTCTGCAGCTGCTTGAGCAGCGCGGGGTCGAGGTTCTCCCAGTTCGGCAGCTTGGACTTGTCGAGCTTCTGGAAAGCACCGGCGCGGATCTGCTTGCCGAGGAAGTGGTTGGATGGCACCACCACGTCATAGCCGGTGCGACCGGCCAGCAGCTTGCCCTCGAGGGTTTCGTTGGAGTCGAAGACGTCGTAGACCGGCTTGATGCCGGTTTCCTTCTCGAACTCTTCCAGCGTCGTTTCGCCGATGTAATCCGACCAGTTGTAGATGTGCACCGTGGCAGCCTGGGCCGTGGCGGCGCCAGCGAACGCGGCGGCGATGATCAGCGACGTGAGGGTCGAGCGCATGGGATGAGTCCTCTGGTTTCAGGCCGTGCGTTGCCCCGAGGGGAAAGCCGGGCTGTTTATTGGAAAAACCTCTGAAAATCAACAGGTGACGCAACAAAAACCGAGTGTTGCGCGAGGAAATGCTGCGCCAGCGGACTTCTGACTGGCGCAACTCCCGTCGGCTCGGCACTCCCTCGCCTTATCGCGACCCGGCGGCACGACGGCTGCCGGGCCTGCACGTCAGCTTCAGCGACCCGACTTGATCTTGGTCCAGCTGCGGGTCATGGCGCGCTGGGTCTTCGGATCGAGGTCGGGGAAGGTGTAGAGCTTCTGCAGCACCTCCTGGCTCGGGTAGATGCCCGGGTCGGTACGAATGGCCTCGGCCACCAGCGGGGTCGACGCGGCGTTGGCGTTGGGGAACTGTACGTAGTCGGTGATTGACGCCATGACTTCCGGCTTCATCAGGTAGTTGATGAACACGTGAGCGTTCTCGACGTTCTTCGCATCGGCGGGAATGGCGACCATGTCGAAGAAGCTGCCGGCGCCTTCCTTGGGAATCTTGTAGCCGACGTTGATGCCGTTCTTGGCTTCCTCGGCGCGCGCCTTGGCCTGATAGATGTCGCCGGAGTAGCCGATGGCAACGCAGGTCTCGCCGTTGGCCAGGTCGGAGATGTACTTGGACGAGTGGAAGTAGGCCACGTGCGGGCGAATCTGCATGAACAGCTCTTCGGCCTTCTTCAGCTCATCGGCCTTGCCGCTGTCCGGCGCGTAGCCCAGGTAATGCAGGGCGGCCGGCAGGATCTCGGTCGGCGAGTCGAGGAAGGAGACGCCGCAGGCCTTCAGCTTCTCGATGTTTTCCGGCTTGAACACCAGGTCCCAGGAATCCACCGGCGCGTTGTCGCCGAGCACGGCCTTGACCTTGTCGACGTTGTAGCCGATGCCGATGGTGCCCCACATGTAGGGAATCGCGTACTGGTTGCCCGGATCGCTCGGGTCCAGCGCCTTGAGCAGGCTCTTGTCGAGGTTTTCCCAGTTCGACAGCTTGGATTTGTCCAGCTTCTGGAACACCCCGGCCTTGATCTGCTTGGCGAGGAACGGGTTGGACGGCACCACCACGTCGTAGCCGGAGCTACCGGCCAGCAGCTTGGCTTCCAGCACTTCGTTGCTGTCGAAGACGTCGTAGACGACCTTGATGCCGGTTTCCTTGGTGAAGTTCTCCAGGGTGTCTTCGGCGATGTAGTCGGACCAGTTGTAGACGTGCAGTACCTTTTCCTGGGCCTGCGCAGCCCCGGCGACTGCGCCGGCCAGCGTCATGGCAAGTAGGGTCTTGGCGAAGGGATTCATCCGTGCAGCTCCTGTTGTCGTCATTTATGTCGGGGCAGTGGAACAGACCATGAACAGCGCGGCGGTCTGGCGATGCACCGTATCGGCGCATCTTCGGTTGGCTCCGGCCACGCGCAGCGCGCAGTCTGGCAAGGTCGGGGACGCTTTTTCAACAGACCGTACGCTGCCCGGTGAACCTTAGCCCAGCACGTCACGCGCGGTGGCATCCAGACACAGCCGGACCTTGCCGATCAGCTCGTCGATTTCCTCCTCGGCGATCACCAGCGGCGGCGACACGATCATGGTGTCGCCGACCGCGCGCATCACCAGGCCGTTGCGGAAGCAGTGCTCGCGACAACGCATGCCCACCCCCGCCTCGGCGAAGCGCTCGCGGGTTTTCTTGTTCTTCACCAGCTCCAGCGCGCCGAGCATGCCGACGCCGCGCGCCTCGCCCACCAGCGGATGCTCGGCGAGTTCCTGCCAGCGAGATTGCAAATAGGGTGCCGTCTTCGTCTTCACCCGCTCGACGATCTTCTCCTCGCGCAGGATGCGGATGTTCTCCAGCGCCACCGCGGCGGCCACCGGATGCCCCGAGTAAGTGAAGCCGTGGTAGAACTCGCCGCCCTCGTTGAGCGTGCGCACCACTTCGTCGCGCACCACCACGCCGCCCATGGGGATGTAGCCGGAGGTCAGCCCCTTGGCGATGGGCATCAGGTCCGGCGCGAGGCCGTAGTAGTCGCTGCCGAACCACTCGCCGGTGCGGCCGAAGCCGCAGATGACCTCGTCTGCGACGAACAGGATGTCGTAACGCGCAAGAATCTCCTTGATCTTCGGCCAGTAGCTGTCCGGCGGAATGATCACCCCGCCGGCGCCCTGGATCGGTTCGGCGATGAACGCGGCGACCTTGTCCTCGCCCACCTCGCGAATCTTCTGCTCCAACTGCTCGGCGACGCGCACGCCGAACTCCTCCGGCGACAGCTCGCCGCCTTCGCCATACCAATACGGCTGGTCGATGTGCTCGATGCCCGGGATCGGCCCGTCGCCCTGCTCGTGCATGGCCTTCATCCCGCCGAGGCTGGCGCCGGCCACGGTGGAGCCGTGGTAGCCGTTCCAGCGGCCGATCACCACCTTCTTCTGCGGCTGGCCCTTGATCGCCCAGTAATGGCGCACCATGCGCAGCACGGTGTCGTTGGCTTCCGAACCGGAGCCGGTGAAGAACACGTGGTTCATCCCCTGCGGGGCGATATCGGCGATCGCCTTGGCCAGCGCCACCGCCGGCGGGTGCGCGGTCTGGAAGAACAGGTTGTAGTAGGGCAGCTCGCGCATCTGCTTTGCCGCGGCCTCGACCAGCTCCTCACGGCCGTAACCGACGTTGACGCACCACAGGCCGGCCATGGCATCGAGGATCTTGTGGCCCTCGCTGTCCCACAGGTAGACGCCGGACGCCTTGGTGATGATGCGCGTGCCCTTGGCGTTCAGCGCCTTGTAGTCGGTGAACGGCGGCAAGTGGTGGTCGCGGCTCAGGGCTTGCCAGTGCAGGGTTTGCGAATCGCTCATCGGTCACCTCTCAGTTGTTGTTGCGGGGCGTCAACGGCGGATGAACAGCGCGTCATCCACCCTACGGCTGTTCGTTACACAGAGAGCATCAGGAACTCGCGCTCCCAGGAGCTGATGACCCGGTGATAGTTCTCCTGCTCGGTGCGCTTGACCGCGACGTAGCCGGTGATGAACTTCGGGCTCAGGTACTTGCGCAGCTCACGGCAGTTCTCCATGCGCTCCAGCGCCGCCTCCAGCGTCAGCGGCAGGCGCAGGTTGCGGCGCTCGTAGCCGCGCCCCTTGACCGGCGGGCTCGGGTTGATGCCCTCGACCATGCCGATGTAACCGCACAGCAGGCTGGCGGCGATGGCCAGGTAAGGGTTGGCGTCGGCGCCCGGCAGACGGTTTTCCAGACGACGGTTCTGCGGATCGGAATCCGGCACGCGCAGGCCGACGGTACGGTTCTCCTCGCCCCACTCGACGTTCACCGGCGCCGAGGTATCGGGCAGGAAGCGGCGGAACGAGTTGACGTTGGGGGCGAACAGCGGCAGCAGCTCGGGGATGTATTTCTGCAATCCACCGACGTGGTGCAGGAACAGCTGGCTCATCGAGCCGTCCGGGTTGGAGAAGATGTTGCGCCCGGTTTCGATGTCCACCACGCTCTGGTGCAGGTGCATCGCGCTGCCCGGCTCACCGGTCATCGGTTTGGCCATGAAGGTGGCCGCCACGTTGTGCTTGAGCGCGGCCTCGCGCATGGTGCGCTTGAACACCAGGATCTGATCGGCCAGATGCAGCGCCTCGCCATGACGGAAGTTGATCTCCATCTGCGCGGTGCCTTCCTCGTGGATCAGCGTATCGAGGTCCAGGCCCTGAGCCTCGCACCAGTCGTACATGTCCTCGAACAGCGGATCGAACTCGTTGGCCGCGTCGATGGAGAACGACTGGCGGCCGGTCTCCTGGCGACCGGAACGACCGATCGGCGGTTGGAACGGCAGGTCCGGGTCCTCGCAGCGGCTGGTCAGGTAGAACTCCATCTCTGGCGCAACGATCGGCTGCCAGCCACGGTCGGCGTACAGCTTCAACACGCGCTTCAAGATGTTGCGCGGCGACAGCTCGATGGGGTTGCCCATCTTGTCGTAGGTGTCGTGGATCACCTGGGCGGTCGGTTCGATGGCCCAGGGCACGAGAAACACCGCATTGGGATCGGGGCGGCAGAACATGTCGATGTCGGCCGGGTCGAGCAGTTCGTAATAAATGTCGTCCTCGACGTAGTCGCCGGTGACGGTCTGCAGCAGCACGCTCTCGGGCAGGCGCATGCCCTTCTCGCCGAGGAACTTGCTGGTCGGGGAGATCTTGCCGCGGGCGATGCCGGTCAGGTCGCTGATCAGGCATTCCACTTCGGTGATCTTGCGTTCTTTGAGCCAGCTGGTGAGCTGGTCGAGCTGGGTAGTCATGATGACCTCGGGTTGGGTGTTGGCGCCGCGTCCGATCAGCGCTGTCTCGCGCGTTCCCGACAGGCTTCGGCGAAGCCGTGGAACAACGCCAGGTAATGCGGGTGCTCGTGCACCTTCCATTCCGGATGCCACTGTACGCCGAGGGCGAAACTGCGGGCATCCTCCACCGAGAACGCCTCGATAAGACCGTCCGGCGCCAGCGCCTCGATGCGCAGGCCCTCGCCCAGGCGTTCGACGCCCTGGCCATGCACCGAATTGACGCGTACCAGCGGCGGCAGGCCGAGGCGATCGAGCAGGCCGCCGGGTTGTACGTGCAGGTCATGGCTGAGGCCGTACTGGTCATCGAGCGGTGCCTCGGGGTTCTCGCGGTGGTCCTGGTAGGGCTCGACCTCGTGCACTTTTTGCAACAGGCTGCCACCGAAGGCCACGTTCATTTCCTGGAAGCCGCGACAGATGCCGAACACCGGAATACCGGCATGCACGGCCGCGCGGATCAGCGGCAGGGTCAGGCGGTCGCGCGGCGGATCGTGCGGAGTGCCGGGCGCGCTCTGCGGCCCGGCGTAATGCTGCGGCTCGACGTTCGACGGCGAGCCGGTGAACAGCAGGCCATCAAGGCTTTCCAGCAGCGTGGCCTGGTCGATCAGTTCGTCCAGCGCGGGGATGATCAGCGGCACACCGGCGACCGCGGCGGCGCGCAGATATTTGTCGCCGGCAATATGAAAACCGTGCTGGCCGATCATGCGGGTGCAGGCGGAAACGCCGATCAGGGGCTTGCGCGACATGGGATGCTCGTCTTCCGGTTGATGGCCTACCGGAGAGTAGTCTTGTTCATTTTTATAGACAATAGCCGAACGGAGCGGCGATCTCGTGGTTTTTTCAACATCGCACGCCGGAGACGAAAATGCCCCGCAAGTGCCCACTCTGGGCCATCATGGGGCGTCCGGGAGGGCTATTGACAGGCAACAGGCTTTCGGATTGACTCCTAATCGAGCAGTCTGATGATTGAAATTTTTAACAATTAAGGTGCTTCATCATGCTTCCCCCGCCGCGTGCCGTTCAGCTCAACGAAGCGAACGCGTTTCTCAAGGAACACCCGGAGGTGCTTTACATCGACCTCCTCATTGCAGACATGAACGGCGTCGTGCGTGGCAAGCGCATCGAACGCGCCAGCCTGCACAAGGTGTACGAGAAAGGCATCAATCTGCCCGCCTCGCTGTTCGCCCTGGATATCAACGGCATCACCGTGGAAAGCTCCGGTCTGGGCATGGACATCGGTGATTCGGACCGCACCTGCTTCCCGATTCCCAACACGCTCAGCCGCGAACCCTGGCAGCGTCGCCCCACCGCACAGCTGCTGATGACCATGCACGAGCGCGATGGCGAGCCGTTCTTCGCCGACCCGCGCGAGGTGCTGCGCCAGGTGGTGAGCCGCTTCGACGAACTGGGCCTGACCATCTGCGCCGCGTTCGAGCTGGAGTTCTACCTGATCGACCAGGAGAACGTGAACGGCCGGCCGCAACCGCCGCGCTCGCCGATTTCCGGCAAGCGCCCGCAGTCGACCCAGGTCTACCTGATCGACGACCTCGACGAGTACGTCGACTGCCTGCAGGACATTCTCGAAGGCGCCAAGGAACAGGGCATCCCGGCCGACGCCATCGTCAAGGAAAGCGCCCCGGCGCAGTTCGAGGTCAACCTGCATCACGTCGCCGACCCGATCAAGGCCTGCGACTACGCGGTGCTGCTCAAGCGGCTGATCAAGAACATCGCCTACGACCACGAGATGGACACCACCTTCATGGCCAAGCCCTATCCGGGCCAGGCCGGCAACGGGCTGCACGTGCACATCTCGCTGCTCGACAAGGACGGTAACAATATCTTCGCCACCGACAACCCGCTGGAAAGCCAGGCCCTGCGTCACGCCATCGGCGGCGTGCAGGAGACGATGGCCGCATCGATGGCCTTCCTCTGCCCCAACGTGAACTCCTATCGCCGCTTCGGCGCGCAGTTCTACGTGCCCAATGCACCGTGCTGGGGCCTGGACAACCGCACCGTGGCGCTGCGCGTGCCGACCGACAGCCCGGACGCCGTGCGCATCGAACATCGCGTCGCCGGCGCCGATGCCAACCCCTACCTGTTGCTCGCCTCCGTACTGGCCGGCATCCACCACGGGCTGACCAACCGCATCGAGCCGAACGCGCCGATCGAGGGCAACTCCTACGAACAGGTGGAACCGAGCCTGCCGTCCAACCTGCGCGACGCGCTGCGCCAGCTCGACGACAGCGAGATCATGGCGCGCTACATCAGCCCGGATTACATCGACATCTTCGTCGCCTGCAAGGAAAGCGAACTGGCCGAGTTCGAGCATTCGATCTCCGACCTCGAATACAACTGGTACCTGCATACCGTCTGAACCACCGGCCCCGCTGCCGCGCGCCCGAACGGGCGTGCAGCGCGGCGCCGCGAGCGGCCGCCCCCTGCCCGGCGCCGAACAATCTCGCCTAGAATCACTCCATTCCTGACCGAACCATCATTTTTCCGCGAGGCCAGCCCATGTCCCGTACCGTTACTGTCGCCGCCACTCAGATGGCCTGCTCCTGGGATCGCCAGGCGAATATCGCCAATGCCGAGCGGCTGGTGCGCGATGCTGCCGCCAAGGGCGCGCAGATCATCCTCATCCAGGAACTGTTCGAGACGCCCTACTTCTGCCAGAAGCCCAACCCCGAATACCTGCAGCTGGCCACCTCGGTCGAGGACAATCCGGCGATCCGGCATTTCCAGAAAGTCGCCGCCGAGCTCAAGGTGGTGCTGCCGATCAGCTTCTTCGAGCTGGCCGGGCGCGCGCGTTTCAACTCCATCGCCATCATCGATGCCGGCGGCTCGCTGCTCGGCGTCTACCGCAAGAGCCACATCCCGGACGGCCCCGGCTACCACGAGAAGTACTACTTCAACCCTGGCGACAGCGGCTTCAAGGTCTGGCAGACCCGCTATGCGCGCATCGGTGTGGCCATCTGCTGGGACCAGTGGTTCCCCGAGACCGCCCGCAGCATGGCGCTGATGGGCGCCGAGCTGCTGTTCTACCCGACCGCCATCGGCAGCGAACCGCATGACCCGAACATCACCTCGCGCGACCACTGGCAGCGCGTGCAGCAGGGCCATGCCGGAGCCAACCTGATGCCGCTGATCGCCAGCAACCGCGTCGGTAAAGAGGAGCAGGACGGCTACGACATCACCTTCTACGGCTCGTCGTTCATCGCCGACCAGTTCGGTGCCAAGGTCGAGGAAATGGACGAAACCAGCGAGGGCGTGCTGGTGCATCAGTTCGATCTCGACCAGCTGGAGCACATCCGCAGCGCCTGGGGCGTGTTCCGCGACCGCCGGCCGAACCTCTACGGCCCGATCCGGACCCTCGACGGCCAGACGCCGTCGGAATGAACGCAGGGTGGAAAACGGCCAACAGCCTTTTCCACCGGTTGCACCCTCGGTGGAAAACGCTGCGCGGTTTTCCACCCTACGAGAGAGATCGCGATGACCACCCTCACCTCCACGCCCCGCCAAGACGGCTTCCACATGCCCGCCGAATGGGCACCGCACAGCCAGACCTGGATGGTCTGGCCAGAGCGCCCGGACAACTGGCGCAACGACGCCGGCCCTGCGCAGCAGGCCTTCACCACCGTGGCCAAGGCCATCGCGCGTTTCGAGCCGGTGACTGTGTGCGCCTCGGCCGCGCAATACCTGGCCGCCCGCGAGCAGCTCGACGATCCGCGCATCCGCGTGGTGGAAATCAGCAGCGACGACGCCTGGGTACGCGACACCGGGCCGACCTTCGTCATCGACGGTAAGGGCGCTCTGCGCGGCGTCGACTGGAGCTTCAACGCCTGGGGTGGCGAGGATGGCGGGCTGTATGCCGACTGGCAGCGCGATGACGAGGTGGCACAGAAGATCCTCGAGATTGAGCGCTGCGAGCGCTACCGCACCGAAGGTTTCGTGCTCGAAGGCGGCTCGATCCACGTCGACGGCGAAGGCACGCTGATCACCACCGAGGAATGCCTGCTCAACCGCAACCGCAACCCGCAGCTGTCACGCGAGGAAATCGAGGCGGTGCTCGCCGAGCACCTGGCCACCGACAAGGTGATCTGGCTGCCGTGGGGCCTGTACAACGACGAGACCGACGGCCACGTCGACAACTTCTGCTGCTTCGTGCGGCCCGGCGAGGTATTGCTGGCCTGGACCGACGATGTCAACGACCCCAACTTCGAGCGCTGCCAACAGGCGCTGCGCTGCCTCGACCAGGCGCGCGATGCCCGTGGTCGCGCGCTCAAGGTGCACAAGATGCCGATTCCCGGCCCGCTGTATGCGACCGAGGAAGAATGCGCCGGCGTACAGCCGGCCGAAGGCAGCCAGACACGCGCCGCAACGATCCGCCTGGCCGGCAGCTACGTGAACTTCCTCATCGTCAACGGTGGCATCGTTGCGCCGAGCTTCGACGACCCGCACGACAGCGAGGCCGAGGCCATTCTGCGCCGACTGTTTCCCGAGCGTGAGGTGGTGATGGTGCCGGGGCGGGAGATTCTGCTGGGCGGCGGCAACATCCACTGCATCACCCAGCAACAGCCGCAACCGTAGGTCGCGGCAAGGTGCGCGCCGGCTAGGCGACGATGACCTGGTTCTTGCCCAGCCGCTTGGCCTTGTACATCGCCGCATCGGCGCGGGCGAATACCGACGCCAGTTCGGCGTCGTCGGCCCGCAGGTAGGTCAGGCCGAAGCTCGCGGTGACGCTGAAACGCGTCCCGTTCGGCAGGGCGAACGACAGGCGCTGGATTTCGCGCTGCAGGCGCTGGGCGATCTGCTCGGCCAGGTCCGGCTGGCAGCCGGGCAGCACCGCGGCAAATTCCTCACCGCCGATGCGACCGAACACGTCGCCACGGCGCAGCACCGAGGCGCCGCACTGCGCCACGCGCTGCAACACCTGGTCGCCGATCGGGTGGCCGTGGGTGTCGTTGATGCGCTTGAAGTCATCGATATCCAGCAGCAGGAACGCCAGTGGCGAAGCGAACTGCTGGGCATGTTCGAATTCGCGCTGCGCGCAGTCGAAGAAGTGCCGGCGGTTGCTGCTCTGGGTCAGCACGTCGGTGGTGGCCAGACGTTGCAGTTCGCCTTCGAGCTGCTTCTTCTCGGTGATGTCCTCGGCGATGCCGACGATGATCGGGCCCTGGCCATTCTCGGCGCGCCGGCCGAGGAAGCACTTGTCGCTCAGCCAGCGCAGCTGGCCGTCGCCGCGGATGATGCGGTACTCGCGGGTTTCCACGGCGCCCTCGTCGAGCACCTCGAGCAGGCTCTTCTGTGCATAGTCCAGGTCATCCGGGTAGATGCTGTTGCGCCACTCGCCGTAGTCGGCCAGCAGCAGCGCCGCCGAGCGGCCGAAGATCTGCTCGTAGGCCGGGCTGACGTAGACCATCCGCTGCGCCTGCCAGTCGAAGGCCCAGAGCACGGCATTGACGCCGCCGAGCAGGGTGCTGAACAGCTGATCGCGCGCGCTCAGGCGCGCCACCTCGCCGCGCGCATGCATCAGCGCCATCAGCGTCTGTGCATCTACGCCCGGTAGCATCCCTATCCCCTTTTCGCTTCGCTTGCTCGCCAACTGCATGTGCTCGTCCCGACCCGCCGCAACCGTCTGCCGCGGCAGCTTCAATGATTCAAGAAGCTGTTCAGAGAGTCGGCAACCGACAAAGTTCCGGGGCGGCACCCAACGGTCGCTTGCGCCGTCCGAAAGGTCGCGAGCGAGCAACGCGGGCGGCGCATCTCGCAGAGACCGCGAACAAGACCGACCGTCGCCTGGCAGCTGATTTTCCGTCGCCCTTGGGGTGTGATGACCGACATGTTGGCGCCGGCCCCTGCAAACCGCCGCACGAGTTGGTCTACAATTCGCGCCCTCATGATGTCAGTACGCCATCACCCGTTCGTTTGTGGAATCTGCCGGCGATGCAGCATCTGTCTGACGCTCCTTCTCCCGTGTGCCGTGCGGCCGCACACCGCTGCTGCCGGAACGCTCCATGCGCATGACCTTTCTGCGTCTGCCCAAGCCCCGGCGATTGTTCGGCCTCGGCAGCCTGCTGCTGGTGCTGCTGTTCGGCGCAGTGGCGCTCAACGACCATTTCGGCCGCGCGGCACTGTGGAAACTGGAAGTCAGCAACCACGGCAACCTGCAGAGCCTCGCTCTGCAAAGCGCGCAGCGCGGTCAGGAACGTCAGGCGCAGACGCTCGCCGCCACGCTGGCGGAAGATCCGCGGGTGCTCGCGGCGATGCGCCAGCTCAACCAGCTGCTGCGTACCGGCACGCCCTGGAGCGATTCGCGGGTACGCGTCCTGCGGCTGCGGCTGAGCGACTACCTGCTGCCGGCGTGGCAGGCCATGCAGCCCCAGCAGGGCACGCAACTGCAGCTGTTCTGGGGCGCGGACGGCTACAACGTGCTGCGCATGCAGCGCCCCGATGCCTACGGCGATCCCCAGGCCGCACAGCGCCCGCTGCTCGCCGCGGCGCTGCGTGAAGGGCATCCCCAGGTCGGCCTGGACATTGGCCGCCAGGGCGCCAGCAATCGCAGCATCGTGCCGCTACGCGGTGAGGGTGAGGCCGCCGGCGAGGTCATCGGCGCGCTGGAGGTCGGCTTCGATGCCCTGCCCCGGCTGGACGAGCTGGGCGAGCAGCTGGGCGCCGGCCTGGCGCTGATCGTCGATCGCAAGGCGTTGCTTGCGGCACAGGTGCCGCCGCCGGTCGGCGCCCAGCTGGGCCGTGACAGCGACTGGCTGCTCGTCGGCCACTCGGCCACGCAGGTGCTGCAATGGGCGCAGCGGGAGCTGCTGCCGGCACCAGCGAGCGGCATGGCGCAGCGCGTGCTGGAGGCGGACGGGCGCAGCTTTCTGGTCAACCAGATTCCACTGCACGATACCCGGCAGCAGCAGGCGGCGCGCGCACCCGTGGCCGCCGCGCTGGTCTGGCGCGACATCAGCGCACTGGTCGCCGAGCGCGCGCGGGCCGAGGAACTGGTACTGCTGAAATGGGGCATGGCCTGGCTGATCGCCGAGCTGCTGCTGTGGCTGCTGGTGTTCCTGCTGCAACGGCGCCTGATCGTCCAAGAACAGCACCGCCTCAGCCAGCAGCAACAGGCCCGCAACCACCAGCGCATGCTCGAACGCGCGCAGAAGATCGCCAGCCTGCTGCCGGGCATGGTCTTCCAGCTCAAACGCTACGCCGACGGTCGCTATGCCTTCCTCTATATCAGCGAAGGCGCCAGTGCGCTGTATGGTCAGAACGCCACCGAGCTGATCGGCGATCCGCACCTGGCGATGCGCAGCGTGCAACCCGACGATCTGCCGCGCCTGCGTCACACGCTGATCCGCGCGATCCGCGAAGGCAGCGCCGCCACCGAATTCCGCCTCGACAACCCGCAGCGCGGCACGCTCTGGCTGGAGGGCCGCGCCAGCGCCGAGACGCTCGCCGACGGCTCGGTGCTCTGGCACGGCGTCGTCACCGAGATCACCGAGCTGATGCACGCCACCCGCGCGCTGCAGCAGAGCGAGAGTCGCTACCGCGGCATGGTCAGCAACCTGCCCGGCGCGGTCTATCGCTGCAGCGACGACGCCGAACGCCGCATGCACTACCTGAGCGATGGCATCGAACGCCTGACCGGCTATCCGGCAGCCCACCTGAGCGGCGAGCGCGCGCGCAGTTACCTGAGCCTGGTCCATCCCGACGACCGGCCGCAGGCGCGGCGCCCGGCGGGCCAGGACGTCTACGAACTCACCTACCGCATCCGCGACGCCAGCGGCCGCGGGCTCTGGCTGCGCGAGCGCGGCCGGCTGCTGCACGACGCCGACAGCGGCGAAGCCTGGTGCGAAGGTTTCATCTGGGACGTCACCGCGCACCGCCGCGCCGAGCAGGACATGCAGGAGCGCGAGCGCTACCTGAGCATGCTGATCGCCAACGTCATCGACGCGATCATCATCATCGACCAGCGCGGCATCATCGAAACCTTCAACCACGCCGCCGAGACCGTGTTCGGCTACAGCGCCGCGCAGGTGCTCGGGCGCAACCTGTCGATGCTGATGCCCGAGCCCGATCGCTCGGCGCATGACGGCTACCTCGACACCTACGCCCGGCGCGGCATCCCCCGCGCGCTGGAGCAGAACCGCGAGCTGACCGCGCTGCGCAGCAATGGCGAAACCTTCACCATCGAGCTGCGCGTGTCGCAGATCACCCACCACGGCGAATGCAAGTTCATCGGCCTGGTGCGCGACATCACCGAGCGCAAGCGCATCGAGCGACTGAAGAGCGAGCTGGTCTCCATCGTTAGTCACGAACTGCGCACGCCGCTGACCTCCATTGCCGGCGCGCTCGGGCTGATCACCGGCGGCGCGCTCGGCGAGGCGCCGGCGCCGATGCGCGACATGCTCGCCATCGCCCAGCAGAACAGCCTGCGCCTGGGTCGGCTGATCGACGACCTGCTGGACATGGACAAGCTGGTCGCCGGCAAGATGACCTTTGCCCTGCGCGTACAACCGCTGCGCCCGCTGCTGGAACAGGCGCTGGCCAACAACCGCGGTTATGCCGGGCAGCAAAATGTGCGGCTGGTTCTGCGCGGTGAGGCGGACCCGCTGGTCAATGTCGACGAGGATCGTCTGCAGCAGGTGCTGGCCAACCTGCTGACCAACGCCATCAAGTTCTCGCCGGCCGACGGCGTGGTCGACCTGAGCAGCGAACGGCGCGGCGGGCGGGTCTGGGTCGGCGTGCGCGACCAGGGCCCCGGCGTGCCGGAGGCGTTTCGCGCGCGGATCTTCGAGAAATTTTCCCAGGCCGATTCGTCCGATACCCGGCAGAAGGGCGGCACCGGCCTGGGCCTGGCGATCAGCAAGGAGCTGATCGAGCGCATGGGTGGGCGCATCGGCTTCGACTCCGTGGCCGGCCAGGGCGCCTGCTTCTGGTTCGAACTGCCCGTCGCCACACCCGCACCGTTCGAGCGCCCCAACGAACCGATTGGCAACCACCGGAGAACATCGCATGAGTGAGCTACGACGCATCCTCCACGTCGAGGACGATCCGTCCATCCAGGCCGTGGCCCGCCTGGCGCTCGAAGTGGTTGGCGGCTTTCAGGTGCTCTCCTGCGCCTCGGGCACGCAGGCCCTGGACGAAGTCGAGACCTTCGCCCCCGACTTCATCCTGCTGGACGTTATGATGCCGGGCATGGACGGTCCGCAGACACTGCGGTGCCTGAGCGAGCGCATCGATCTGACGCAGGTGCCGGTGGCCTTCATGACCGCCAAGGTGCAGCCGCGCGAGATCGAACACCTGCGCAGCCTCGGCGCCCGCGACGTGATCATCAAACCGTTCGATCCGATGCGCCTGGCCGATCAGATTCGCAGCATCTGGGCGGCTGGCCGATACTAGGGTCTGTTGAGTCACCGTCGTCCCGCGTCGGGCTGGCGACATTCGGCGCGGCAACGCGGCTCGCGACGAAACCTCGACAGCCCCTGGGGCGCTAGCCACCCGACCCAAGCAACCGTGCAGGCTTCCATGCAGTCAACGCCACCGAGCCCAGCGTCACCCCCGGCGCCCTCCGCGCCCCGCGAGCTGTCGAGGCTGGCGGCGCTGCTGCGCTACGAGATCCTCGATACGCCGGAGGAAGACCAGTTCGACGACTTCACCGTGCTCGCCGCGCGCCTGTGCGGGACGCCGATCGCGCTGATCTCGCTGGTCGACGAGCGCCGCCAGTGGTTCAAGAGCCGGGTGGGCCTGGGGGTCAGCGAAACCCCGCGGGAAATCTCCTTCTGCACGCACACCATCGCCGGCAGCGGCATCTTCGAAGTCGCCGATGCGCAGCAGGACCCACGCTTCGCCGATAACCCGCTGGTCACCGGCGAACCGCACATCCGCTTCTACGCCGGCGCGCCGCTGAGCACCCCGGATGGCTACCAGCTCGGCACGCTCTGCGTCATCGACCGCCAGCCGCGCCAGCTCGACGCCGAGCAGCGCGACACCCTGGCGCGTCTGAGCCGCCAGGTCATGCGCCTGTTCGAGACACGCCTGCTGGCACACCGGCACGCCGAACAGGCCGCGCTGCAGCAGGCGATGCTCGACAGCGCCACCTCGGCGGTGCTGGTCACCGACGTCGACGGCCATATCGCCAGCCTAACGCCCACCGCCGAGCGACTGCTCGGCTTCAGCCAGCAGGAGCTGCTCGGCCAGCCACTGGTCGGGCTGTTCGACCCGCGCGCGCTGCAGCGGCACGCCGCGGTGCTGAGCGCCGAACTGGGCCGGCCGCTGGCTAGCGACTTCGCCGCGCTCACCACGCCGCTGCCCAATTGCCGGCGGGAAATGTCGCGCTGGCAGCTGCGCCATCGCAACGGCACCGAGGTGCCGGTGCTGCTCAGCGTCGCGCCGATCCGCGACGAACAGGACGCGCCGCGCGGCTACCTGATCAGCGCCTACGACCTGGCCTATCAGGAACAGCTGCGCCTGCGCCTGCAGCAGATCGCCGCGCAGGTGCCGGGCATGCTCTTCCAGTTTCAGTGGCGGCCGAACGCACCGGGACGCTTCCTCTACGTCAGCGAAGGTGTCGAGGCGATCTACGCGCTGACGCCCGCCGAGCTGAGCACCAGCATCGCGCCGATCTTCGCGCGGGTGCCGCTCGCGGACCGCCCAGCCCTGCTGCGCAGCATTCGTCAGGCCACCTCCAGCCTTAGCAGCTGGCATGCCGAACATCGCATCGATCACCCGCGCAAGGGCCTGATCTGGATCGAAGCGCGCGCCACGCCGCTGCCGCAGGCCGATGGCTCGGTGCTCTGGCACGGCCTGGTCACCGACATCACCGCGCGCAAGGCCGAGCAGCTGGAGCTGGACAAGCAGCAGGAAATGAACCGCCGCCTGCTCGAGGCGCTGTCCGAAGCCGTCATCGCCTGCGACGCGGCCGGCTACCTGACGCTGTTCAACGAAAAGGCCAAGCAGTGGCACCGCGCCGATGTGCTGCCGATCCACGTGCAGGAGTGGAGCGCGCATTACCGGCTGTGCCTGCCCGACGGCGTGACACCGATGCCGGCCGAGCGGATTCCGCTATGGCGCGCGCTGCACGGCGAGCGCATCAGCAACGAGGAAATGACCCTGATCGCCGGCGACGCGCCGCGCCACGTGCTGGTCAACGCCGACCCGCTGTACACCTCCGACGGCAAGCCGATGGGCGCGGTGGCGGTGCTGCACGACATCACCGAACGCAAGCGCATCGAACGCCTGCAGCGCGAGTTCATCTCCACCGTCAGCCACGAACTGCGCACCCCGCTGACCTCCATCACCGGCGCGCTGGCGCTGCTCGGCTCCGATGTCATGGGCGTGGTGCCGGGCGAGATGCGCGAGCTGCTGGATATCGCCTACCAGAACAGCCAGCGGCTCGGCGCGCTGATCGACGACCTGCTCGACATGGACAAGCTGGCCGCCGGCAAGATGCGCTTCGTCCCGCGCGTGCAGGCGCTGCAACCGCTGCTGCAGCAGGCGCTGAGTGGCAATCGCGGCTACGCCGAACGCCACGGCGTGCATTTGCAACTGCAGCCCGGCGAGGCCCTGCGGGTGCGCGTCGACGAACGGCGCCTGCATCAGGTGCTGAGCAACCTGCTGGCCAACGCGGCGAAATTCTCCCCGCCCGGGGAAACCGTCGAGCTGCGTGCCGAGCGACGTGACGACCGGATACGCGTCAGCGTCCGAGACCGGGGTCCGGGAATCCCCGCCGGTTTTCGCGAGCGGGTGTTCCAGAAGTTCGCCCAGGCCGACTCTTCCGACAGTCGCCAGCAGGGCGGCACCGGCCTGGGCCTGGCGATCAGCAAGGAGCTGATCGAGCACATGGGCGGACGCATCGACTTCGATTCGGTCGAAGGCGAGGGCGCCTGTTTCTGGTTCGAACTGCCCTGCGAGCCATCCGCGACGGCCGAGGAAGGCGCCCGATGAGAGAGCTCAAACGCATTCTGCATGTCGAGGACGTACCGTCGATCCAGGTGATTACCCGCATCGCGCTGGAAAGGCTCGGTGGTTTCGAGGTGCTCTGCTGCCCGTCCGGTCAGGCCGCGCTGGAGCAGGTCGAGGCCTTCGCGCCGCAGCTGATCCTGCTGGACGTGATGCTGCCGCAGATGGACGGGGTCGAGTTGCTGCGCCAGCTCGCCGAACGCATCGACCTGAGCGACGTGCCCGTGGTGTTCCTGACCGGCAACCTGCAGTTCGAGGAACACGACGAGCTGTCCCGACTGGGCATGCGCGCCGTGCTGCACAAGCCGTTCGACCCGCTGCAGCTGGCCGACCGACTGCGCACCATCTGGGAGGAGCGTCACCATGCTGTCTGAAGGCGCACTCGCCGAACTGCAGCGCCAGCTGCAACTGCAGAACGAGCAGTTCGCCGAACGCCTGCGCCACGAGCTGCCGGCGCTTGGCGAGCTGGCCGGCGAACTGCAGCACAGCGGCACGCCGGCGCAACGCCGCGAGCAGGTGCGGCGGATCCACGAGCAGCTGCACAAGCTGGCCGGCGCCGCGGGCAGCTTCGGCTTCGGCCCGCTCGGCGAGCGCGCCCGCGTGCTCGAACAACGCGCCAACCGCTGGCTCGACAGCAGCAAGCCGAGCGCGCAGGCGCTCGGTGCGTTCACCCGCGCCGTGCGCCAGTTCGCCGAATTTGCCTGGCACGACGGCCATGCGGTGTCCGACCTCGGCCCCAGCGAGCTGCACGACGAGCCGCTGCCGGGCTGCCGCATCTATCTGCTGGAAAGCGATGCCGTCGCCGGTGCCGGCATGGCGCAGACGCTGGACAACTTCGGCTACGAAACGCTGCTGTGCCGCGATTTCGCCACGCTGCAGCAGGCCGTCGAGCAGCAGCTGCCCGATGCGCTGATCGTCAGCGTCAGGCGCGACGACGAGCTGCTGCCGATCGCCGCGCTGCAGCAGCGCCTGGGCACCGCGCTGCCGCTGCTGGCGATCCACGCGGACGCCGGCTTCGCCAGCCAGCTGGCCGCCGTGCGTGCCGGCGCCCAGGGCTTCTTCTCGCGTCCGCTGGACCTCGCCCAGCTGGAGAACAGCCTGGAGCGCTGCCTGAACCGCCAGCAGGGCGAACCCTATCGCGTGCTGATCGTCGACGACGACCACGCCCTGGCCGAGCGCTACGGCCTGGTGCTGCGCAACTCGCAGATGCAAGTGCAGACGCTCAGCGAGCCGCAACGCGTGCTGGAGCTGATGCGCACCTTCAATCCCGAGGTGCTGGTGCTGGATGTCGACATGCCCGACTGCAGCGGTCCGGAGCTGGCGCAGATGATCCGCCTGCACGACGAATGGCTGCGGGTGACGATCATCTACCTGTCCGCCGAGACCGATATCAACCGGCAGATGGCCGCGCTGCTCAAGGCCGGCGACGATTTCCTCAGCAAGCCGCTGGGCGACAGCGAACTGATCGCCGCGGTGTACTCCCACGCCCAGCGCGCCCGCTCGCTGAGCACCGCGCTGTCGCGCGACAGCCTGACCGGCCTGCTCAAGCACGCCGACATCAAGGACCAGCTGGCCATCGAAGTGCAGCGCGCCAGCCGGGCCAGCAAGCCGACCAGCGTGGTGATGCTCGACCTCGACCACTTCAAGCAGGTCAACGACCGCTACGGCCATGCCGCCGGCGACAGCGTCATCCGCGCGCTGGCCAATCTGCTGCGGCAGCGCCTGCGGCGGATCGACAGCCTCGGCCGTTACGGCGGCGAGGAGTTCGTCGCGGTGCTGCCCGAATGCACCGCCGAGGAGGCGCGGCGCATCTTCGACGAGATTCGCGAGCGCTTTGCCACGCTGACCTTCAACGCCAGCGACGCGCGCAGCTTCACCGTTTCGCTCAGCGCCGGCATCAGCGCCACCGACGGCGAGACCCCGCCGGCCGTGCTGCTCGAACAGGCCGATCAGGCGCTGTACGTCGCCAAGCGCGACGGCCGCAACCAGGTCCGCATCGCCAGCGCCGGCTGACCGCCGAACCACCGCACACCTCGCGAGTCCAACTCCATAGCCCGAATCCGGACGGCCATGCCATGCGCGCTCGTCCAGCGGCACAAGGAGTCCAGTTTGCATACCCGGCCCGCCATACGCTGGCATCCGTTCGCCTTCGTCGTTGCGTTCATGCTCCTGGTCGCCCTCGGCTGGCAGGGCAAGCGCACCCAGGAAGCGGTGCTGCAGACCAACCAGGCCGTCAACCAGAGCCTCGAAACCATCACGGCGATCCAGGCGATTCGCTCCGCGCTGCAGGACATCGAAACCGGCACGCGCGGCTTCGTCCTCACCGCCGACGAGGCCTACCTCGACGCCTATGCCAGCGGCCTGGTCGAACTGGAAGCCCACCGGCGCCAGCTGCAGGAGCTCGCCGACGCGCGCGGCTACCCGCAGCAGCGCTGGTTCGAGCAGTTCGACACCACCGCCGCCGAGCGCCTGACGATCGCGGCCAGCAATATTCGCGTGCGCCGCGAGAGCGGCCTGGCCCCGGCTGCCACGCACCTGCACCAGGCCGGCGGCAAGCAGCTCATGGACCGTCTGCGCGAACTGCTCGACGATGTCGAAAACCGCGAGCGGTAGCAGCTCACCGATGCCAGCCTGGCGGTGCGCGAGACCATCGGCCACAGCCGCCGCGTGGCGCTGATCGGCAGCCTGCTGATGGCCGCGCTGTTTTTCGCCGCGCTGTGGGCGGTGCGCCGCAACCTGGCCACGCACCAGGCGCTGGCGCGGCAGGCACAGGCCGGCGAGGCACGACTGGATGCACTGCTGCAGACCATTCCCGATCAGCTGTATGCGATCGACGCCCGGCAGCAAGTGTCCAGCCTGTCGCAGCCGCGCAGCATCCGCGGCCCGGCGCCGCAGGCCATCGAACCGCTGCTGCTCGACCTGCTGGCGCAGCCGGATGCCGGCTACCCGCGGCAGAATATCTGGTGCGAGGTGGCCAGCCGGCGCATGTTCGAGGTCCGCCTGCTGCCCACCGGGCTCGGCGATCACCTGGCCATCGCCCGCGACGTCACCGAGCTGCAGCGCAACCGCGACAGCCTGCAGCAGCAGCAGGCGTTCCTGCGCAAGGTGGTCGACACCGACGAGAACCTGATCTTCGTGCGCGACGCCCACGGCCGCTTCCTGCTCTGCAACACCGCCTTCGCCGCCCTGCTCAACTGCCAGCCGCAGCACATCGAGCAGCGTCGCCTCGACGAGCTGCCGGACGCGCAGCGGCTGCTGCCGTTGCTGCAGGGCGAAAGCGAACTGCTCGCTGGCGGCGAACTGCGCAGCAGCGACGTCAGCCTCATCGACGCCTTCGGCCAGGAGCGCTGGCTGCAGCTGGTCAAGCGGCCGCTGCGGCTGTCGCCGAGCATCTGCCACGTGGTGACCGTGGCGGTGGACATCTCCCTGCGCCGGCGCATGGAACAGATGAAGACCGAGTTCATTTCCACCGTGAGCCACGAGCTGCGCACCCCGCTGACCGCGATCCGCGGCGCGCTGGGCATGCTCGCCAGCGGTTTCGTCGCCCCCGGCACGGCCGAGGCGCAGCCGCTGCTGGATATCGCGCACAAGAACAGCGAGCGGCTGGTGCGCCTGATCAACGACATCCTCGACATCGAAAAGCTCGAGGCCGGCCGCCTGACCTTCGACCTGCAGCTGTGCGACGTGCGCGCGCTGGTCGCGCAGGCACTGCACGACATCGAACCCTATGCGCGCAGCTTCGACGTGCACCTGCAACAGGTGCCGCCGGACGCCGCCGCGCGCGTCGAGGCCAACCTCGACCCCGACCGCTTCGCCCAGATCATGGCCAACTTGCTGTCCAACGCGATCAAGCACTCGCCCGCCGGCGGCTGCGTCAGCGTCGACCTGCGCTGTGGCGACAACGGCCTCGAACTCGGTGTGCAGGATCAGGGACCAGGCATCCCGGAGAGTTTTCGCGGGCGCATCTTCGAGCGCTTCGCCCAGGCCGACGCCTCCGACGCCCGCCGCCGCGGCGGCACCGGCCTCGGCCTGGCGATCACCCGCTCGCTGGTCGAGCAGCTGCACGGCAGCATCGGTTTCGACAGCCAGGAAGGCCGTGGCACGCGCTTCTGGCTGCGCCTGCCGCTGGCGACCGCGCCGGCACCCGCGCCGGCCTCTGCGCCCGCACCGCCAGCCGCAACCGGGCGGAGCCGCATCCTCATCGTCGAACCGGATAGCGCCGCGGCCGCGCGGCTGGCCGAGACGCTGCACGAGCAGGGCTACGCCACGCTGCTGGCCGCCACGGCACTGGACGCCCGCGAGCTGCTGGCCGAATACCGCGTGCAGGCGCTGACGCTCAGCCCGGCCCTCGCCGACGAGGACGTCGGCGCCTTTCTCCAGGGCCTGCGCAGCCAGCCGGCCTACCGCCATCTGCCGGTGCTGATCGTCGGCCTGCAGCCGCAGCGCCGCGACGAAGACGACGGCCAGCTGCGCGGCGGCGCGGTGCGCGTGATCGACTGGCTGCCCAAGCCGGTCGACCCGGCGCGCCTGCTGGATGTGGTCAACGCCTGCCTGACCGAGCACCCGGCACGGCCGCGCATCCTGCATGTCGAGGATGACCCGGACCTGCGCCTGCTGCTGGCACGGCAGATCGAGCCGCTGGACATCGAACTGCAGGGCGTCGCCAGCCTGGCCGAGGCGCGCCGCCTGCTCGGCGCGCAGAGCTACCAGCTGGCGATCGTCGACCTGATGCTGCCCGACGGCGACGGTAGCGAGCTGTTCGACCAGCTGGCACAGGCCGTACCGCCGCCGCCGGTGATCATCTTTTCCGCGCTGGATGCGCCCGTGCACGACAGCCGGCTGGTCCTGCGCCAGCTGGTCAAATCCCGCCACGATGGCCGTGAACTGGGGGCGCTGATCCAGCACCTGTTGCACCACCGTACCCCCGCAACCGAGGCAGACGAGGACGATGCATGAGTGAATCCAGCGGCCAACGCATCCTGATGGTGGAAGACGAAGAGGACATTTCCTTCCTGGTGCGCTTCATGCTCGAGCGCCACGGCTTCAGCGTCGATCACGCGGCCAACGGGCGAGAGGCACTGGAGCTGATCGCCGGATCGCCGCCGCCCGACCTCACCCTGATGGACATCATGCTGCCGTACCACGACGGCCTCGAGCTGATCGAGCGCCTGCGCGCGCAGCCTGGCTGGGAACGGGTGCCGGTGCTGATGCTGACCGCCAAGGCCCGCGAGGTAGACATCGTCCGCGCGCTGGAACTGGGCGCCGACGACTACGTGACCAAGCCGTTCCAGCCGGAGGAATTGCTGGCGCGCATCCGCCGCCTGCTGCGGAGGCCGCGATGAAACGGTGGCTCTGGCTGGCGCTGACACTCTGCGCGCCGCTGGCGCAGGCCGATGTCGCCACCGCGCAGCGCCAGGTCGAAGCCCGGCAGCTCGACGCCGCGCAGGCGACGCTCGAAGCGCATCTGGAGCGCCAGCCGGAGGATGCCGAGGCGCAGTTCCTGCTGGCGCGCGTGCTGGCCTGGCAGGGCCATACGCAACAGGCACTGGCGCGCTATCGACAGCTGCTGCAACGCGAACCGGACAACGCCGACTACCTGCTCGGCCAGGGCCAGGCACTACTCTGGGCCGGCCGGCCGCGCGCCGCGCTGGAGGTGCTGGAACGCGCCGCGCGCCGCGCGCCGGACTATGCCGAGGTGCAGCAGCTCATGCAGCAGGCCCGTGCCGCGCTGACCTCGCCGGCCACCGCAACGGCGCCGGCCCTCGCCGAGCCGCCGCGGCGACGCCACGAGCTGGAACTGTCGACCCGCCGCGACTGGCTCGACAGCGGCTACGACGACTGGCGCAGTCAGCGCCTGGACTACGCCTCGACCCAGCCCGAAGGACTCGGCTGGTACGCCGCGCTGCTGCGCGAACAGCGCTTCGGCGAGTGGGATCGCGGCGCCGAACTCGGCGGCGTGCTGCCGCTGGATGCCAACTGGACCCTCCAGTCGGAAGTCGGCTATCAGCCTTCGCCGCATTTCCTGCCGCAGTGGCATGCCGACCTGCGTCTACAGCGACGGCTGCCGGCGGGCTTTCTCGGCGCGGCGAGCATCCGCCGCACCGAGTACGAAACCACCCGCGTCGATCGTCTGGCGCTCAGCGGCGAGCGCTACTGGAATGCCTGGCGCGCCAGCTACACGCTCAACCTGACCGACGTGCAGAACGCCGGCACACCGGTCGGCCACGACTTGGCGCTGGACTACTACTACGACAACCTCAGCTACGCCGGTCTGCGTCTGACCGTCGGCGAGGAAGAAGCCGTCGAGGAGCAGCGACTGATCACCAGCGATGTGCGCGCCATCGGCCTGCAGGGGCGCCACTGGCTCAACAGTGACTGGGCGCTGACCTGGGAATTCGGCCAGCATCGCCAGGGCGACTACTACCAGCGCCGCTGGCTGCAGCTGGGGCTGCGCCATGCCTTCTGAGTGGCTCGCCGGCTGCCCGAGCTGGCTGTGCGCCCCGCTGCTTGACCTCTGGCCGCAGGACCGCATGCTGCAGCTGGCCCTGCAGGCGGCGCTGGCCTTGAGCGCACTGACCCTGCTGGTGATGCTGCAGGTCCTGCTGCTCGGCGAACTGGCGCGCCGACGCGCCGCGCGCCGCCAGCAGTTCAACGAACAATGGCGCCCGCTGTTCGCCCTCTGCAGCCTCGGCGAGGAGCTGCCCGACCCGTTGCCGGCGCTGCCGCGTCGGCAACGCCTGTGGTTCCTGCTGCAATGGAACCGCACCCAGCTGCAGCTGCGCGGCAGCGCCCGCGAGCGGATGAACCGCGCCCTGCTGGCGCTGGGCATGGATCGGCACGCGCTGGAGCTGCTGCGCGGGCGGGTACGCAGCAAGCTGATCGGCCTCACCTGTCTGCGCCATCTGGCCGACCCGGCGCACTGGGACGCGGCGCAGCCGCTGCTGTTCAGCCGCAATGCCAGCGTCTCGCTGGCCAGCGCCTACACGCTGATTGCCATGCAGCCGGCGCGCGCCATGCAACTGATCCTGCCGGCCGCCGCGGCGCGTACCGACTGGGCCTTGCCGCGTCTGGCGGGCCTCTGTCAGCAGGCCGGCGAGCAGGCGGTGACGGAACCGCTGCTGGCGGCCCTGGCCGATCCGGTGATTGCCGGCCGCGAGCGGCTGATCGCACTGTTGCCGCATGGCGAGCCACGCCAGGTCGCGCCCTGGGCACGGGCGCAGCTGGACGAAGGTGCCGCGGCCGAGCACCAGCAGGTCGCACTGCGCTGCCTGACCGAGCTGGGCGATCCGCGTGACCGCCCGCGCCTGTTGCCGGCACTTGCCCACAGCGACCCGGATGTGCGCCTGCACGCGCTGCAGGCGCTGGGCCGGCAGGCACGCAGCGATGATGCGGAACTCTTCCTGCCGCTGCTCGCCGACCAAAACTGGGGCGTTCGACAGGCGGCCGCCGATGGCCTGGCCCGGCTGCCCGGCACCAGCCTCGAGCGCCTGCAGGCACTGCTTGCCCAGGTGCCGGACCGCTACGGCCAGGACGCCCTGCGCCGCGCCATCGCCGAGGTACGCCGATGAGCATCGACTGGCTGTGGTGGCTGCAGCTGGGCTTCATCCTCTACTTCCTGCTGCTCAACGGCATGTACCTGCTGCTCAACGTGCTGTCGATGGCGAGCCTCACCGGCTACATGCGCCAGCGCGCCGAAGTCGGCGAGATCACGCCTTATCTCGGCGTCGAGCCGCCGGTTTCCGTGCTGATGCCGGCCTTCAACGAAGAGGCGACGATCCGCACCTCGGTGCGCTCGATGCTGCAGCTGCAGTACCCGGAGTTCGAGGTGCTGGTGATCAACGACGGCTCGAAGGACGCCACGCTGGCACTGCTGATCGAGGAGTTCGATCTGGTGGCGCACCCCGCTCCGCTGCGCCAGAGCGTGCCTCACCAGCCCATCGAGGCGGTCTACCGCTCGCGCCGTTACGCCAACCTGCGGGTCATCGACAAGCTCAACGGCGGCAAGGCCGATGCGCTGAACGCCGGCATCAATGCCGCGCGCCACGGTCTGTTCTGCGGCGTCGATGCCGACTCCATCCTGCAGCGCGACAGCCTGCTGCGCGTGGTGCAGCCGTTTCTGGAGGACGAACGCACCGTCGCCGCCGGCGGTACGGTGCGCATCGCCAACGGCTCGCAGGTACGCGGCGGCTTCCTGATCCAGGCTGGCCTGCCGCGCAACTGGCTGGCGCGTCTGCAGATCGTCGAGTATCTGCGCGCCTTTCTCTTCGGGCGCCTCGGCTGGTCGCCGCTCAATGCGGTGCTGATCATTTCCGGCGCCTTCGGTCTGTTCGACCGCGAGCGGGTGATGGCCGTCGGCGGCTATCGCACCGACACCGTCGGCGAGGACATGGAGCTGGTGGTACGCCTGCACCGCTACCATCGCGAACGGCGCCTGCCCTATCGCATCCGCTACCTGCCCGATCCGATCTGCTGGACCGAATGTCCCGAAGACCCCGGCACCCTCGGTCGCCAGCGCAGCCGCTGGCAACGCGGGCTGGCCGAAAGCCTGAGCCGGCATGCACGGCTGGCCTTCAGCCTGCGCGGCGGCGCCGCCGGCTGGCTGGCCTGGCCGTTCATGGCGCTGTTCGAGTGGCTGGGGCCGCTGATCGAGCTGGCCGGCTATGCCTTCATGCTCGGCGGCTTCGCCGTCGGTGCGGTGTCCTATGCGGCGCTGGCGGCGTTCCTGCTGGTGGCTATCGGCATGGGCATCCTGCTGTCGGTCAACGGGCTTCTGCTGGAAACCCTGTCGTTTCGCGTCTACGAACGGCGCCGCGACATGCTGCGGCTGTTCCTGATGGCGGTGCTGGAGAATTTCGGCTATCGCCAGCTCAACACGCTCTGGCGCTGCCGCGGGCTCTGGCAGTGGTTCTCGCGGCGCAAGCACCACTGGGGGGCGATGCGCCGCAGCGGGCGCTGGGGGCAACGCTAGCTGAACGCTCAGAAAGCCGTAGGGTGGATCACGCTTCATCGATCCACCATGGCTGTGCAACAAGGTGGATGTAAAAAGCGACATCCACCCTACGGATGCCGTCAGAGCTTGATCCAGGTGGCCTTCAGCTCGGTGTACTTGTCGAAGGCGTGCAGCGACTTGTCGCGGCCGTTGCCGGACTGCTTGAAGCCGCCGAACGGCGCGGTCATGTCGCCGCCGTCGTACTGGTTGACCCACACGCTGCCGGCACGCAGCGCCCGCGCGGTGCGGTGTGCCTTGGACAGGTCGGCGGTCCACACCGCCGCGGCCAGGCCATAGGGCGTGTCGTTGGCGATGGCCAGCGCTTCCTCGGCGCTGTCGAAGCTGATCACCGAGAGCACCGGGCCGAAGATTTCTTCCTGGGCGATCTTCATCGCGTTGCCGACGCCGTCGAAGATGGTCGGCTCGACGTACAGCCCGCCGGTTTCCTCCAGGGTGCGCTGGCCGCCAAGCAGCACCTGTGCACCCGCCGCGCGGCCAGCCTCGATGTAGCCGAGCACGGTATTGAGCTGCTGGGTATCGACCAGCGCGCCGACGTTGGTCGCCGGGTCCAGCGGGTTGCCAGGCTTCCAGGCCTTGAGCGCCTCGACCACCAGCGGCAGGAAGCGCGCCTTGATCGAACGCTCCACCAGCAGCCGCGAGCCGGCGGTGCAGACCTCGCCCTGGTTGAAGGCGATGGCGCCGGCCGCGGCCTGGGCGGCCGCCTGCAGATCGGGCGCGTCGGCGAAGACGATGTTCGGGCTCTTGCCACCGGCCTCCAGCCAGACGCGCTTCATGTTGGATTCGCCGGCATAGATCATCAGCTGCTTGGCCACCCGCGTGGAGCCGGTGAACACCAGGGTGTCGACGTCCATGTGCAGCGCCAGCGCCTTGCCGACCGTGTGGCCGTAGCCCGGCAGCACGTTGAGCACGCCGGCCGGGATGCCCGCCTCGATCGCCAGCTGGGCGATGCGGATGGCAGTCAGCGGCGATTTCTCCGACGGCTTGAGCACCACCGAGTTGCCGGTGGCCAGCGCCGGGCCGAGCTTCCAGCAGGCCATCATCAGCGGGAAATTCCACGGCACGATGGCCGCCACCACGCCGACCGGCTCGCGGGTCACCAGACCGAGCTGGTCGTGCGGCGTCGGCGCGACTTCGTCATAGACCTTGTCGATCGCCTCGCCGCTCCAGCGCAGCGCCCGCGCCGCGCCGGGGACGTCCACCGCCAGCGAATCGCCGATCGGCTTGCCCATGTCGAGGGTTTCCAGCAGCGCCAGCTCTTCGGCGTGCGCCTCCAGCAGCTCGGCGAAGCGGATCATCACCGCCTTGCGCTTGGCCGGCGCCAGCCGTGCCCAGACACCGGCGTCGAACGCGGCCCGCGCGCTGGTCACGGCACGCTCGGCATCGGCCTGGGCGCAGCTGGCCACCTGCGCCAGCAGCCGACCGTCGATCGGGCTGATGCAGTCGAACTGGGCGCCGTCCGCCGCCGCGGTGTATTCGCCCTGGATGAAGGCACGGCCTTCGATGCGCAGGTCACGGGCACGCTGTTGCCAGTCGGCGAGGGTCAGGGTGGTCATGAGACATCCTCTTGTGGTTATTCGGCTGCGGGAAAAGGCACCCTAAACCAGCGGCGCGGGGGCTATCAATATTTTTTACGGGCGACGCGGTTTGCGCCTTGTTTTGTTCGTTTTATTAAACATAGACTCGAACGACCTTCGCCGTGCACACGGCCTCTCGCCGGTTCACGCCCATCGTCGCACTGTCGCCTGCCGGAGCCCGTCATGGCCAACGATCTTCATCCGACCGCATCGCCCGAGCACTTCTGGATGCCCTTCACCGCCAATCGCCAGTTCAAGGCCGGCCCGCGACTGCTGGAGAGTGCCGAGGGGCTGTACTACACCGCCAGCGACGGCCGCCAGATCCTCGACGGCACGGCCGGGCTGTGGTGCTGCAACGCCGGTCACGGCCGGCGTGAGATCAGCGAAGCGGTGAGCCGGCAGATCGCCAAGATGGACTTCGCACCGACCTTCCAGATGGGCCACCCGCTGCCGTTCGAGCTGGCCGAACAGCTCAGCCGCATCACCCCGCCGGGGCTGAACCGGGTGTTCTTCACCAACTCCGGCTCCGAATCGGTGGATACCGCGCTGAAGGTCGCCCTGGCGTACCAGCGCGCCATCGGCCAGGGCACCCGCACACGCCTGATCGGCCGTGAACTGGCCTATCACGGCGTCGGCTTCGGCGGCATTTCGGTCGGCGGCATGCCGAACAATCGCCGCGCCTTCGGCGCCCTGCTACCAGGCGTCGATCACCTGCCGCATACCCTCGATCTGCAGCGCAACGCCTTCAGTCGCGGCCTGCCGCAGTACGGCGTCGAGCGCGCCGATGAGCTGGAGCGGCTGGTAACGCTGCATGGCGCGGAAAACATCGCCGCAGTGATCGTCGAGCCGATGTCCGGCTCGGCCGGGGTGATCCTGCCACCGCTGGGCTACCTGCAGCGTCTGCGCGAGATCACCGCCCGGCACGGCATCCTGCTGATCTTCGACGAAGTGATCACCGGCTTCGGCCGCATCGGCAAGGCCTTCGCCGCCGAGCGCTGGGGCGTGACACCGGACATCCTCACCTGCGCCAAGGGCCTGACCAACGGCGCGGTGCCGATGGGCGCGGTGTGCGTCGCCGATCACCTGTTCGAGGCCTTCATGAGCGGTCCGGAGAGCGCCATCGAGTTCTTCCATGGCTACACCTACTCCGGCCACCCGGTGGCCTGCGCCGCGGCCCTGGCGACCTTGGAGATCTACCGCAACGAGCAGTTGTTCGAGAAGGCCATCGCGCTGGAGGACTACTGGCAGGATGCGCTGTTCAGCCTGCGCAGCCTGCCCAACGTGATCGACATCCGCACCGTCGGGCTGGTCGGCGGCCTGCAGTTCGCGCCCCATGCCGACGGCGTCGGCAAGCGTGCCTACGAGGTGTTCCGCCAGAGCTTCGAGAACGGCCTGCTGGTGCGCGCCAGCGGCGACACCATCGCGCTGTCGCCGGCGCTGATCGTCGACAAGCCGCAGATCGACGCGATGATCTCGCGCTTCGCCGATGCCATCCGCACGGCCGGATAAAACACCCGCCCGGAAATGAAAAAACCCGCCGAAAGGCGGGTTTTTCTTCAAGGGCCGATCAATTACTTGATCTTGGCTTCCTTGTAGATCACGTGCTTACGCACGACCGGATCGAATTTCTTGATCTCGATCTTGTCGGGGGTGGTGCGCTTGTTCTTGTCGGTGGTGTAGAAGTGGCCGGTACCGGCGCTGGACACCAAACGAATCAGGTCACGCATGATTTTCTCCTTAAACCTTTTCGCCGCGGGCGCGCAGCTCGGCCAGAACGGCGTCAATACCACGCTTGTCGATGATGCGCATGCCCTTGGCACTCAGACGCAGACGGACGAAGCGGTTCTCCGACTCGACCCAGAAGCGGTGATGCTGCAGGTTCGGCAGGAAACGACGACGGGTTTTGTTGTTCGCGTGGGAAATGTTGTTCCCGGTTACCGGACCCTTACCGGTAACTTGACAGACTCTCGACATACCTCAGCCCTCTAAACCACATGCCCAACCCGGCATGGGTTGGCCGCTTGAATTCACTTGTCAGTTCGGCGCTCAGCGCCACGTTTCATGGGGGTCTTACCGGTCACGTTGCGCACAAAGATACCGGGCCCCTAGAAAAGAGCGCTGCTTTATATCAGAAAGCCCCCAGAGCAACAAGCGCGGGATGGTTTTTCCCGCCTGGCTGCGATGGACGGAGCCGGCCGCAACACAAGCGCCTTCATGGCCCCGCCAGCCTATATAAGCGGGCCGAGGACCGGGTGCGTCGGTCGGACGATCTGCTATCGTTCGCCACCCGCTGTTCACCGCCGCACGAGCCCACCATGAACGACGCCGCCGAAGATTCCAGCCAGCCCAAGGACCGCAAGTTCGTCGAGGCCCTCTCGCGTGGACTGGAAGTGCTGCGCGCCTTCACCCACGGCTCGGTGGTGCTCGGCAACCAGGACATCGCGCGCATCACCGGGCTGCCCAAGGCGACGGTCTCGCGCCTGACCTACACGCTGACCCGGCTCGGCTACCTCAGCTACTCGCAGCAGCTGGAGAAGTACCAGCTGGATTCCGGCGTTCTGGCGCTCGGCTACGCCTACGTCTCCAACCTGCGCGTGCGCCAGCTGGCCAAGCCGTACATGGACGAGTTCGCCCGGCGCACCAACACCACCGTCGGCCTGACCTGCCGCGACCGGCTGTCGATGATCTACGTGGAGAACTGCCGCCCGGCCGACGTCACCACCCTGCGCATGGATGCCGGCGTGCGCCTGCCGCTGGCGACCACCGCCGCCGGCCGCGCCTTCCTCGCCGCCACGCCGGAACAGGAGCGCGACCACCTGTTCGCCGCGCTGGCCGCCAAGTACGGCGACGGCTGGCCCGCCATGCACGCCTCGCTGCTGAGCTCCTTCGCGGAGTTCGAGCAGCACGGCTTCTGCCTCTCGCTCGGCGACTGGGACCGCAACGTCATGGCCGCCGGCGTGCCGCTGCGCCTGGCCGACGGCAGCATCATGGCGCTGACCTGCGGCGCGCCATCGTTCCAGCTGACCGAAGATACCCTGCGCACCTCGCTGGCCCGCCAGCTGGAAATGCTCGCGCGGGATATCGAGAGCCTGGGCGTCTGACCGCGCCCGACCGGCCCGCCAGCCGGCGCTAGACGCGTACGCTGTCCCAGGCAATCTGCGCCAGCAGGTCGCGATGTTCGACCAGCGGGCGTTTGCTGCGCCCGGCCAGCCAGTTGCGCGCCATGTCCTGCGCCGGACCGATCACCACCGAGACGAAGCACTCGCCGGGAATCGCCTTGAACGCCCCGGCCTCACGATGCCTCCGCAGGACCGCGCCGATCCGCTCGCCATGGCTGCGGTTGACCTCGCGCAGCTGGTCGCCCAGCTCGCCAGCCTCCACCCGCCCGCGGTTGTGCAGGACAAAGCGCGCCCAGTCCGGGTTGGCCACCACCCAGTCGATATAGCTGGTGACGAACAGCTTCACGCTGGCCTCGGCGTCCAGCGTATCGATCAGTCCCGCCTCCAGCAGCGCGGCGTACTCGCCGATGCCCTCCAGATAGAGCGCGGCGATGATCCGCTCGCGATTGCCGAAGTGGTGATAGAGGCTGCCGATGCTGGCGCCGGAGCGATCGCGGATCATCTCGATGGTGGTGCCGTCGACCCCGGATTCGGTGAAACAGGCCAGGGCGGCCTGAAGGATCTCCTGCTTGCGACTGCTGCGGGCCATGCGCGCTCCGAGACTAGAATAATTTTCTAGAACAATTTTCCGAACGCCCTATACTGCCACGCACCCGTCGCCTCGGAGAACAACAATGACCGCACCCGAATTCCGGCCACGCACCCTGGAAAACCGCAAGGGCCGCCCCCTGGCCAGCCGCTGGTACGCGCCGCGCGGCGAGCCGCTGGGCGCCGTGCTGATCGCGCCAGCCATCGGCGTGCCGCAGCGCTTCTATCGCGACTTCGCCGGCTGGTTGGCCGAGCGCGGCTATCTGACCGTCACCTTCGACTACCTGGGCATCGGCGAATCGCTGCCCGGGTCGCTGCGCGCGCTGGATGTGAACGTGAGCGACTGGGGGCGCGACGATGGCAGCGCGGTGCTCGATGCGGTCGCCGCGGCCGCCGGTGATCTGCCGCTGTTCTGGCTCGGCCATAGCCTGGGCGCGCAGATCCTGCCGCTGGTGGAAGGGCACCAGCGCATCGCGCGGATCATCACCATCGCCGCCGGCAGCGGTTACTGGCGCGACAACAGCCCGCAAATCCGCCGGCAGGCCTGGCTGCTGTGGCACGGCCTGGCGCCGGTGCTGACGCCGCTGTTCGGCTATTTTCCGGGCAAGCGCATCGGCGCGGTCGGCGATCTGCCGGCCGGGGTGATCCGCCAGTGGCGGCGCTGGTGTCTGCACCCGGAGTACCTGGTGGGCGCCGAGGGCGAGCCGATGCAACGCGCCTTCAATGCCGTGACCACACCGCTGGTGTCGCTCTCGTTCAGCGACGACGAGATGATGTCGGCGCAGAACACCGCCTCGCTGCACGGCTTCTACCGCTCAGCGCCGAAGACCATGCACCGCATCGCGCCGCGCGATGTCGGCGTCGAGCGCATCGGCCACTTCGGTTTCTTCCGTCCGGCGCTGCGCGAAGCGCTGTGGGAGCCGCACCTGCTGCCAACGCTGGCGCCGGCCTGATTCGCCGGGCGTAGGGTGGAAAACTCGCACCGCGATTTTCCACCGGCTCGGTGTAGATCGGTGGAAAAGCCTTCGGCGTTTTCCACCCTACGCCGACCGCCGCCCTCAGGCCACCTGCAGCAGCTGCGCATAGGCCTTGAGATGATGATCGTCGTCACCGAACTGGTGGGCGATCATCACCAGGCGCTTGGCGTGGTGGGCGAGGTTGTATTCCCAGGTCATGCCGATGCCGCCGTGCAGCTGGATGGCCTCCTCGGCGATCTTGCGCGCCGCGCGGGTGCAGATGTACTTGGCCGCGGCAAGCACGCGACGGCGCTCGTCGGTGTCTTCGCCGTCGGCAAAGGTGGCGGCGAGAATCGCCATGCTGGTGGCCTGTTCCAGCTCGGTCTGCATGTCCACCATGCGGTGTTGCAGGACCTGGAACTTGCCGATCGGCACGCCGAATTGCTTGCGCGTCTTCAGGTAGTCGAGGGTCAGCTTGCAGGCTTCCTGCATGCTGCCCAGCGCATCGGCGCACTGCGCGGCGATGGCGCGGCCCTGCTGGTAGCGCAGCGCCGGCAGCGCATTACCCATCTCGCCAAGCAGCGCATCGGCACCCACCTGCACATTGTCGAGGAACAGCTCGCAGCCCTTGCGTCCATCAATGGTCGGGTAGACGCGACGGCTGACGCCGGCGGCGTTCGGGTCGATAAGGAACAAGCTGATACCGGCCTCGTCACGGCTGTCGCCGGCACTGCGCGCGGAGACGATGATCTGCCCGGCGCTGTGCCCGCCGATCACCACCGCCTTGCGCCCGGACAAGCGATAGCCGCCGTCCGCCGCCTCGGCCTTGGTCTGTACATCGTGGAGGTGGTAGTGGCTCTGCGGCTCGTCGAAGGCGACGGCCAGTTGCAGCGAACCGGCGGCGACCTGCGGCAGCAGGTCCTGTTTCTGCGCGTCGCTGCCCAGCTGGCTGAGCAAGCCGCCGGCGAAGATCACCGACTGCAGGTACGGCTCCAGCGTCAGGCCACGGCCCAGCTCGGTCATCACCAGCATGGTTTCCACGCCGCTGCCGCCAAAGCCGCCTATCTCTTCGGCGAACGGTACGGCGGTCAGGCCCAGCTCGCCCAGCTGGCCCCAGAACTCGGCGGAAAAACCCAGCTCCGACGCGCTGAATTTCTCGCGCTGTTCGAACGGGTAGGCGTCGCGCACCAGACGCGCCGCGGTGTCTTGCAGCATTTGCTGCTCTTCAGTCAGTTTGAAGTCCATGGCGGCGCCCCCTTACAGCTCGAGAATCATCTTCGAGACGATGTTCTTCTGGATTTCGTTGGAGCCGCCGAAGATCGACAGCTTGCGCATGTTGAAGTAGTCGCCGGCCAGCGCTGCGCTGTAGTCGGCGTGCAGCGGCTCGCCGTCATAGTCGAGCTGCAGCTCCTCCTCGAGGAACGGCAGCGCGTAGGGGCCGATGACCTTGCGCAGCAGGTGGGTGATGGCCTGGCGGATCTCGGTGCCCTTGATCTTGAGAATCGACGACTCGGCGCCGGGCACGCCACCCTCCTTCGCCGCGGCGAGGATGCGCAGGGTGCTCATCTCGATGGCCATCAGCTGCATCTCGACCTCGGCGACCTGAGCGCGGAACAGCGGGTCTTCGAGCAGCGGCTTGCCGTCGCAGACTTCCTGCATGGCGATGCGCTTCAGATGCGCCAGCGCCGCCTTGGACGAGCCAATGCCGGCGAGGCCCGTGCGTTCGTGGGTCAGCAGGTACTTGGCGCAGGTCCAGCCCTGGTTTTCCTCGCCGACGAGGTTTTCCACCGGCACGCGGACGTTGTCGAAGAAGACTTCGTTAACTTCGTGGTCGCCGTCCAGGGTGATGATCGGCCGCACGCTGATGCCCGGGCTCTGCATGTCGATCAGCAGGAAGCTGATGCCACGCTGCTGCTGGGCTTCCGGGTCGGTGCGCACCAGGCAGAAGATCATGTTGGCGTGCTGGCCGAGGGTGGTCCAGGTCTTCTGGCCGTTGACCACGTAGTGGTCGCCGTCGCGTACAGCGCGGGTCTTCAGGCTCGCGAGGTCGGAGCCTGCGCCCGGTTCGGAATAGCCCTGGCACCACCAGTCCTCGCCGGAAAGGATGCGCGGCAGGTAGTGGTCGATCTGCTGTTGGGTGCCGAACTTGAGGATCACCGGGGCGACCATGTTGACGCCGAACGGCACCGTGCGCGGCGCGCCGAAGGCCGAACATTCCTCATCGAAGATGTGCTTTTCCACCGGGCCCCAGCTGGTGCCGCCGAGTTCCACCGGCCAGCCCGGGGCGTACCAGCCGCGCTTGACCAGGATCTGCTGCCAGCGCTGGTGATCTTCCTTGCTCAGGTGCTTGCCGAGTCGCGTCTTGGCGGCGATGTCCGCCGGCAGCTCGCTGTTCAGGAAGGCGCGCACCTCGTCGCGGAAGGCGAGCTCTGCGGCCGTGTAGTTGACGTTCATGCCTGTTCTCCTGAGTGATGCGCGGGCTGCCAGCCCGAAAAGGTCCGCCCCTCGGCGGCCAGCTTTTCCAGCAGCGGCGCCGGTTTCCACCAGTCGCCGCAACGTGCGTGCAGTTCCTTCACCGTGGCCAGCACCTTGGCCAGGCCGACGCTGTCGGCATAGAACATCGGCCCGCCGCGCCAGGCCGGGAAGCCGTAGCCGTTGAGGTAGATCAGATCGATGTCGCTGGAGCGCTGGGCGATGCCCTCTTCGAGGATCTTGGCGCCCTCGTTGACCAGCGCGTAGAGGCAGCGCTCGACGATGTACTGCTCGTCCAGCGTCTGGCGTTCGAGGCCCTTCTCGCGCGAGGCGGCCTCCAGCATCGGCGCCAGCGCCGGGTTCTCCAGCGGCGTGCGGTTGCCGGGTTCGTAGCGGTAGTAGCCGACGCCGGTCTTCTGCCCGAGCATGCCGGCGGCGCAGAGGCGGTCGGCCACCGTCGGGAATTCCAGGTGCGCCGGCAGCTGCGCGCGCTGGCGCTTGCGGATAGCCTGGCCGATATCGAGGCCCGACAGGTCGCGCACGGCGAACGGCCCCATGGCCATGCCGAAATTGCGTAGCGCGCCGTCGACCTGCTGCGGCGTGGCGCCCTCCTCGAGGAGGAATTCCGCCTCGCGGCCGTACTGGAACAGCATGCGGTTGCCGACGAAACCGTCACAGACGCCGACCACCACCGCGACCTTCTTCAGCCGCTTGCCGATGGCCATGGCAGTGGCCAGCACCTCATGACTGGTCCGCGCGCCGCGCACCACTTCCAGCAGGCGCATGACGTTGGCCGGGCTGAAGAAGTGCAGGCCGACCACGTCTTCCGGGCGCCGGGTGAAGGCGGCGATCTGGTTGAGGTCGAGCGACGAGGTATTCGAGGCGAGAATCGCGCCGGGCTTGCACACCGCATCGAGCCGCTCGAAGACCTGCTGCTTGACCGCCATGTCCTCGAATACCGCCTCGACCACCAGATCGACCTCGGCCAGCGCGGCGTAATCGGTGACGCCCGCGATCAGCGCCAGACGCCGTTCCATCTCCGCCTCGCTCAGGCTGCCGCGCCGCACGCTCACCGCGCAGGTGTCGCGGGCGCGTTGCAGCGCGCGCTGCAGCGCCTCGTCGCTGACTTCCAGCAGCTTCACCGGCACGCCGGCGTTGGCGAAGCACAGCGCGATGCCGACGCCCATGGTGCCGCCGCCGATCACCGCCGCTGTGGCGATCTCCCGTGGGCGGGTTGCGGCCGGCAGATCGGCGATCTTGCCGGCCTGGCGTTCGGCGAAGAACGCATGCACCAGCGCCGCGCGCTGCGGCGAGTTCAGGCATTCGAGGAACAGTTGGCGCTCGCGCTCGAGCCCTTCGGCGAGCGGCAAGCGGGTCGCGGCTTCCACCGCAGCGATGCAGCGCAGCGGCGCGAACAGCCCGGGCGTGCGCCTGGCCACCTCGGCGTGCCGGGCGGCAATCAGCTCGGCGCTGTCGGTGCCGGGCACGCTCAGCTCGCCGGTGCGGCGCGGGCCGCGGCCCTCGTCGAGCAGCCGCTGCGCGTAGGCCAGCGCGGCCGCGCGCGGATCACCGTCGAACAGTTCATCGACAATAAGATGCTCCCGCGCCTCGGCCGCGGTGATCGGCTGGCCGCCGACGATCATCTCCAGCGCCTTGGCCACGCCGGCCAGGCGCGGCAAGCGCTGGGTGCCGCCGGCGCCGGGCAACAGACCCAGCTTCACTTCCGGCAGGCCGACCTTGGCGTCCGCACGGGCGATGCGGTAATGGCAGCCCAGCGCCACTTCCAGCCCGCCGCCCAGCGCCGTGCCGTGGATCGCCGCGACGCAGGGCTTGGTGCAGGCCTCGATGGCGGCGATCACTTCCGGCAGCGCCGGCGCCTGCGGCGGCTGGCCGAACTCCTTGATATCGGCACCGGCGAAGAAGGTGTTGCCGGCGCAGACCAGCGCCACCGCGTGCACCTCTGCGTCCGTCTCGGCGGCGCGCAGGGCGTGCAGCAGTCCCTGACGGACCGCCACGCCGAGCGCATTGACCGGTGGGTTGTTGACCGTGACGAGCGCGATGGCGCCCAGTCGTTCGAGCCGTACGACGTCCGTCATGCTGGCCTCCGCTGTACTGATTGGATTTGTTATTTCACGGAATCATGTTTCGCACTGCAGAATATGCGAGTCATTTATTCGTGTCGATAGTACGCGCTGCCCAGGAAAAATAGACGCGCGGCCGCGCGCCGTGGCGGCTCGGCGGCAGCAAGCTGAGCGTTATTGATCCACTGAATAAGGCGCCACAGCGGCGCCCCAGGCTCAGCCCTGAATGGCGTGGCGAGGCGCGCGGGTCAGCAGCGCGGGGTCGAGACGCAGCAGGCGCACGCTGCGTTCGTCTGCCAGACGGCTCGCATCGGCGTCGGCCGGCAGTTCGAGCAGCAGGCGTGCGAGGTTGAGGACCAGCGCCTCACGGCGCAGCACGCCGGCGCCCAGCGCGTAGTAGGCGCTGATCACCTGGCGCAGCTCCAGCGGCAGGCGCCAGTGCGCACGCAACGCCGAACCGAAGCCCGCGGCACGTTCGCGCAGGCTGCGTTGCACGGCCGCCTCGTCCAGCTCGCCACCGCTGTCGAGCCACTCCTGCAGGCTGCGCAGCAGCGTCAGTTCACCGAGATTCTGCAGCAGGCCGGCGGTGTAGCACAGCGCCTCGTCGAGCCGGAGCTGATGCGCCAGCCAGCTCGCCAGGCGCGCGGTGCGCAGCGCCTGGGCGCCGAGCTGCGCGGTCAGCTCGGCCAGTCGCGGCTCGGCCAGCCAGGCGTTGTGCTGCAGCGCCAGCTCGGTCACCAGTTGCTGACTGCGCAGGGTACCCAGACGCTGCTGCGCCTGCGCCAGGCTCAGACAGGGCGCCGTCTGCTGGGCGTCGCTGGCATTGGCGAGGCTGATCAGCCGCGCGGTGGCCTGCGGATCGCGCGCCAGCAGCTCGGCCAGCTCGCCGGGGTCCTGATCGCCACCCTGCAGGCGCTGCAGGGCCTGCAGCAGCGGCTGCTGCAGCGGCGCGCCACGATTGTGCTGGCGCATGCGTTCGAGGAAGTGGTCCAGGCTGTCCGGCTCGGCCACGGCCACCACGCCGCCGCCGGCCGAGCGCGGCAGCAGCCGGTCCAGGCGCAGGCGCAAGTCGTCGAGGTCGTAGGGCTTGCCGAGATAGGCCGCCGGCGCCAGCGGCAGCACGGTGCGCACGCTGGCGGTATCGGTGCGCGCGCTGATCAGCACGCAGGGCAGCCGCTGGGTTGGCCCGTGTCGGCGCAGCTCGCGCAGCAGCTGGCGGCCGTCGAGGCCATCGAGTTCGCCATCGATGATCAGCAGGCTCGGCACCTGACGCTTGCAGGTCGCCAGCGCGGCATGGCCATCACCCACCGGCACCACGCGCGTGCCGGGACGCAACGCACGCACCAGCTGGCACAGCTGATCCGCCCGCCAGGGCTCGTTGTAGGCGACGAGGACGAAGGAAACTTGGGCCGAGATGCTCACTGCGCTGCTCGCTGGAAGACACTGCCAGCCTAGCAAGCGGACGGGCAGCTGCAGCGCGTCGCCGATGACAGGCAACGACGCGCGGGGGCAGCGATTCTGACCGTATAGATGGCAAAGAGCCAGCCCGCCGGACGGGACGGGCTGTCGCAGGCTAGAGCGCCATGCAGAGGTACTTGATCTCCAGGTAGTCCTCGATGCCGTACTTGGAGCCTTCGCGGCCGAGACCGGACGACTTCACGCCGCCGAACGGCGCCACTTCGGTGGAGATCAGTCCGGTGTTGATGCCGACCATGCCGTATTCCAGCGCCTCGGCGACGCGGAACACCCGGCCCAGATCGCGTGCATAGAAGTAGGAAGCCAGGCCGAACTCGGTGTCGTTGGCCTTGGCGATCACCTCGGCCTCGTCCTTGAAGCGGAACAGCGGCGCCAGCGGGCCGAAGGTCTCTTCCTTGGCCACCTTGGCGCTGTCCGGCACATCGACCAGCACGCTCGGCTCGAAATAGCTGCCGCCCAGCTGATGCGCCTGACCACCGGCGACCAGCCGCGCGCCCTGGGCGACAGCATCCTCGATGTGTTCGCGCACCTTGGTGGCGGCGCGGTCGTCGATCAGCGGGCCGACGTCGGTGCCCTCCTCCAGGCCGTTGCCGACCCGCAGCTTCGCCACCGCCGCCTGGAATTTCTCGGCGAAGGCGTCATACACGCCGTCCTGCACGTAGATGCGGTTGACGCACACGCAGGTCTGCCCGGCATTGCGGTATTTGGACTGCATGGCGCCCTTCACCGCCTCGTCGAGGTCGGCGTCGTCGAAGACGATGAACGGCGCATTGCCGCCCAGCTCCAGGGAGACTTTCTTGATCCCCGGCGCGCACTGCTCCATCAGCTTGGCGCCGACTTCGGTGGAGCCGGTGAAGGAAATCTTGCGCACCTTGGGGTTGGCAGTCAGCTCGTTGCCGATGTCGCCGGCCGAGCCGGTGACCACGCTGAGCACACCCTTGGGAATGCCGGCGCGCTCGGCCAGCGCGACCAGCGCCAGCGCCGAGAATGGCGTCTGCGAGGCCGGCTTGATCACCATGGTGCAGCCGGCGGCCAGCGCCGGGCCGGCCTTGCGGGTGATCATCGCCGAGGGGAAGTTCCACGGGGTGATCGCCGCAGTCACGCCGATCGGCTGCTTGATGACGATGATGCGCTTGTCTTTCTGATGGCCGGGAATGGTGTCGCCGTAGATGCGCTTGGCTTCCTCGGCGAACCACTCGATGAACGAGGCGGCGTAGGCAATCTCGCCCTTGGCTTCGGCCAGCGGCTTGCCCTGCTCGAGGGTCATCAGGCGGCCGAGGTCGTCCTGGTTTTCCATCAGCAGTTCGAACCAGCGCCGCAGCTTCTGCGAACGCTCCTTGGCGGTCAGCTCGCGCCAGGCCGGCAGCGCCCGCTCGGCGGCCTCGATGGCGCGGCGGGTCTCGGCGGCGCCCATCTTCGGCACCGTGCCGAGAATCTCACCGGTGGCCGGGTTGTTCACGCTGATGGTCTGGCCGCTGTCGGCATCCAGCCAGGCGCCATCGATATAGGCCTGCTGGCGGAACAGCGCGGGGTCTTTGAGTTGCATGGCAGTCTCCTCGGACATCGTAGCGGCAGGCCCGCTGCGGAAAATTTGGCTAACGCGACGATGATCTGAACCGTCCTCGGGCGTCCGGTTCCTGCCGCTTCGTTACTGCGAACGGTCATGCTAGGACCGCGGCCAGCCGGCCGGCAAGTTCATGGCGCGCGGCGTTGTCCCACCATTGACCGGTCTGATGCACGGGCGCGTCTGTTACGCCTTGTTACCCATTGCCGACCACCCTGCGCGGTATAGTCACGCGCCGGCGGCCAGGCCGCCGCATCCCGTTGACCGATAAATGGAGCTATTCGTGAAAGCATTGATGACAGGCGTCGCGACTGCCGTTCTGCTGCTCAGCACCGCCGCGCAGGCGCAGTTGAAACCGGAAGAAATGGTCGAAACCCGCCAGGCCGGCTACCAGTTCATGTCGTGGAACATGGGCAAGATCAAGGCCCAGGTGGTCGACGGCGAGGAGTCCTACGACCAGGCCAAGGTCGCCGCCGCCGCCAACGCCATCGCCGCCATCGCCAACTCCGGCATGGGCAGCCTCTACAGCCCGGACACCACCACCGCACAGCTGGGCGACAAGACCCGTCTGAAGCCGGAGTTCTTCCAGAACCTCGACGAAGCCGGTCGCATTGGCCGCAATTTCACCGCCGCCGCCAACCAGCTCGCCAAGGTGGCCGCGGAAGGCGATCAGGCCGCGATCAAGAAGGCCTTTGGTGACGTCGGCGGAAGCTGCAAATCCTGCCACGACAAATTCCGCGCCGAATAAGCGCTCCGGCCTGCCGGTCGCCTGCCGCGACCGGCCGTGCCTCCTACCAGTCCAGACTGGGCGCCGCCGCGGCGGGCGCCGGCTTCATCCGCTCCGCCACCGCCTGCACCGCCCATACGCTCCCCAGCGCCACGATAACCGCCAGCGCGGCCGCCAGCAGCGAGCCACCGCGGGCATCCTGCTGCGCCGGATGCTCGCGTCGGGCACGACCGCCGATCATCGCGCGCACCAGCGGCTTGCGCCGGACCAGGCCATACCAGCCGATCGCCGTCAGATGCAGACCGATCAGCGCCAGCAGCAGCCACTTGCTCTGGCGATGCAGGCCGCTCAGCCAGTCGCTGGTCGCGCTGTCGACCAGCGCGTAGAGCGGCCCCTGAAAGGCGATGTCGTCGGTCGCCAACAGACCGCTCACCACCTGGAAGCCGACCAGTCCCAGCATCGCCAGCACCGAGAACGCGCCGAGCGGGTTGTGCCCGGCCTCGCGCCAGTTGTCCTGCAGGTAGTCACGCACGCCGAGCGTCGCCGCAAGAACCCGCGACCAGCGCGCATAGGTGGAACCGACGAAGCCCCACAGCAGGCGGAACACCAGCAACCCCAATACCAGCAGACCGAGACGGCCGTGCCAGACCATCAGGTTGCCGCCGATCCAGCCGGTGACGATGGCGGCCGTTACCGACGCGGCGAACAGCCAGTGAAAGATCCGCAGTGGCGCATCCCACAGTTTGATATGACCCACGTGTCCCCCCCTCAGCAATCCGAACAGGCACGGCCGGTGCGGCCGTGCGGCCGCAAGGGTAACAGCCGTCCGCAGCGCCGGCAGCCGTCCGGCGGTCGCACCGCGTCGCGCCGACTACGGCACCCCGGCCGGCATGGACGCCTGCGGAGGACATGCGTATGATTGCGCCCCGCAACGCATCCGTAGCTCAGCTGGATAGAGTACTGCCCTCCGAAGGCAGGGGTCGTGGGTTCGAATCCCGCCGGATGCGCCATCTTTTTCCCTTTGAGATCAAAGGGATGCGCTCCTAACGAAAACCTGTCCTAGGCCTGAAAGTCGTTTTTGCCACAAATTTGCCACAGTTGATGTGGCGTGGATGGTAGGAATGGCAACGATCAGGAATCGCGGCGAGTATCAGTGGGAAGTGCAGATCCGCCGCAAGGGCTATCCAGCTCAGCGCAAGACCTTCGAAACCAAAGCCGATGCCCAAGTCTGGGCGCGCATGATCGAAAGCGAAATGGACCGTGGCGTCTTCGTCTCCCGAGTCGAAGCAGAGCGCACGTTATTCAGCGAGCTCATCGATCGCTACATCGCCGAGGTTGCTCCCAAGCACAAGGGCGCCTACTCAGAAATCAAACGCCTCGAGGCCCTCAAGCGGCACCCGCTGGCCGGCCGCATTGTCGCCACCCTCACCTCTTCAGATTTCGCTCGCTACCGCGACGAGCGCTTGAAGATTCGCAAGGGCAACACAGTCAAACGCGAGCTCGCGCTGTTTCAATGCGTGCTTGAGGTTGCGCGGCGTGAGTGGGGCATCCACCTGGCTGACAACCCCGTGCGGATGGTCAGCCGACCCAGCTACAACGACGAACGTTCCCGCCGCCTGGCTCCCGATGAAGAGGCCTATCTACTGAGTGCGCTCGAATACCATGAGCGTCGTGATGATGGCACCTATGCGGACGGCTCGCACAACCCGTGGATCCGTCCCATCGTGCAGCTTGCTCTCGAGACCGCCATGCGTCGAGGAGAGCTATTCGAGTTGCGCTGGAAGCACGTCAGCCTGGAGCGGCGGACGGCCCACCTTCCTGCAACAAAGAATGGCTTTCCGCGATCGCTGCCACTTACCCCGAAAGCAGTCGAGCTCCTGCGCAATCTACCAAAGTCGCTTTGCGGTCGGGTGTTTCCGACTACCCCAGATGCCCTCAAGAAGGCCTTTGTGCGTGGATTGGCGCGGGCGCGAACGCGTTATCTGGATGACTGCGAAAAGGCATCTGCGGCGCCTCAAGAAGACTTCCTACTCGACCTGCGCTTCCATGACCTTTGAATCGCCCCGGATTTCTTAGACACTTTCCAGGCTCAGTAAATGTCGCTTCTCAAACTCTACCGGTGACAGCTGGTTGTTGAAACCGTGTCGGCGTTTTGGGTTGTAAAACATCTCGATGT
>Ga0172382_10000833_pt1 | contig 57299 bp, 40 predicted proteins | sample Leawel138RmetaG_FD_122245 | JGI IMG/M metagenome (GOLD analysis project Ga0172382, IMG submission 122245) | Leachate microbial communities from a municipal landfill in Southern Ontario, Canada - Leachate well 138R metaG | ecosystem: Engineered > Solid waste > Landfill > Unclassified | place...
CTTTATACACAGGCAGACAGACACGAACTTGAAAACTCAATTAAGTGGACAATAATACAACATAAATAACAGTAATCAATACAATTATAATTACAATAAGTGACTTTTTTGGGGGAATGCCTTGGAAAACGGGCGGGAGGGGCGGGATGGGGGATGCGGAGCTTTTTTTAAGAGGGGAAATAGCTATTTTACTTGACAGTGGCGGGGATGTTCTATTTTTTGGTTTGATAAATATCATAAAGGATTGAAGATGAAATCAAGATGGCTCAAGTATTTACTGATATGCGTGTTTGTGTGTGTGGCAGGGGCTCTTGCCGCAAAGCTGGAGCAGGCATTGACGCCCACCATTTCCCACAGGCGGGGAGCCTTGGGGATTGGCTATGGGCTGTGTTATGGAGGTTTGGGCTTCAATGGTGATTTTAATTTTACAGATGATATAGTGGTGAGCGGCAGCATCGGCACCTTTGGCTATGTGAGCGGGTTTGAATTGGGCATGAAGTATTATTTTAGAGAATTTGACGATAAATTGCGTCCCACGGCATCGCTGTGGTATGGGGTGAATTCGATGGTGGTGGCTCGCCCATCTGCCAGTTCGGGATTAAATCCTGTCACGGAGGCACATACCGGCTTTTGTGTGGGTGCCGGGGCGGAATGGATGTTTAGCAAAAATCAAAAGCATGGGCTGGATGGAACCCTCCTCTTTATCCTCAATACCACTCAGAAAAAGCGCATCGAAGAGCTGGAGGCCATGGGGCACAGCAAGTTTAGCAGGGGAGAGCGGTTGCTGTTTTCCTTTGGCTATCGTTATGCCTTTTAGCCTTGGGGAATAGGGGGAAAAGGGATCTGGATAGCTGGAGCCGGATGGGGCAGCTTTATGCTTTGTGGTTGACAGATTCTGCACTTGTCAGAATTTGCCCATAAGGGGTGGTTTCTCACATTAGGAACGCACCCATTTGGATAGTTAATTGACAATCAAGGACATACAATGAAACAGGAATTAATCCGTAATTTCTGCATAGTGGCACACATCGATCATGGTAAATCCACCTTGGCTGATCGCTTTTTGGAAGCGACAAACGTGGTGGGAAAGGTGGATGTAGCCCAAGTTTTGGATACGATGGATCTGGAACGGGAAAAAGGAATTACAATCAAGAGCCATGCCATTCGCATGATTCATAATTATAAGGGTCAGGACTATGTGTTGAACCTGATCGATACGCCGGGACACGTGGATTTTTCCTATGAGGTTTCCCGTGCGCTGGCATCCTGTGAGGGTGCCCTCCTCTTGGTGGATGCCTCCCAGGGGATTGAGGCGCAGACGATGAGCAACCTCTATTTGGCGATGGAAAACAATCTGGAAATCCTGCCCGTAATCAATAAAATAGATCTCCCCAAAGCCGATATTGAGGGCGCAGAGCACGAGCTGGGAGACGTATTGGGTGCATTGCCTGAGGATATCGCCAAGGTGAGCGCCAAGGCGGGATTGGGCATCCATGAGCTATTGGACAAGGTGATAGAGATGTTGCCCGCACCATCCGGCAAGGTGGATTCTCCTCCCAAAGCCTTGATCTTCGATTCCTATTTTGATATGTATCGGGGAGTGGTGGTGTTGGTGAGGATGTTTGATGGCAAGCTGAGGAAGGGCGATCGCATCAAGATGTTTGCCACCAACCGCGAGTATGAGATTGAGGAGCTGGGTCATCTGGGCTTAAAGTTTTCTGCTGAAGAAGAGATTGGCACCGGCGAGGCAGGCTATATCATAGCCAATATCAAGGAGGTGGGCGATGCCCGCGTGGGCGATACGATCACCTTGGCAAAAGGCGGCTGTGAAGAAGCCCTGCCGGGGTTTGAAGAGCCCAAGCCGATGGTTTTCAGCGGCATCTTCCCCATCAATGGCGAAGACTATGAGGACTTGGTGGAATCCATTGCCAAGCTCAAGCTAAATGATGCCTCCCTCATTTATGAGAAAGAAAGCTCGGCAGCACTGGGCTTTGGCTTCCGCTGTGGGTTTTTGGGGATGCTGCATCTGGAAATAGTGAAGGAAAGGATGCTAAGGGAATATAATATCCCGATCGTCGCCACCACACCCAGCGTGAGCTTTTTGATCTTCCTCAAAGATGGCAGCCAGCTTACCGTCAACAATCCCATCGATTTCCCCGATCCCGTGTATATAGATTATATCATGGAACCCTATATGGATACGGAGATTATCGTTCCCACGGATTATATTGGCAACATCATGAAACTGGCTCAAGACAGGCGCGGCATTCAAAAAAACATCCAATATATCGATGAAAAGCGTGTGTCCTTGCACTATGAGATGCCGCTCATCGAGATTATTTTCGACTTTTTTGACAAGCTGAAGACCGTGAGCCGCGGCTATGCCTCGTTGGATTATCACTTTAAGGAATTCCGCACCTCAAACGTGGTGAAGGTGGATATCCTGATCAATGGCGAGAAGGTGGATGCGATGAGCTTTATCTGTCATACAGACAAGGCACACACTTGGGGCAAGAGCGTGACCTCCACCTTGTCGGAGGTGATTCCCCGTCATCTGTTTAAGATTGCCCTGCAGGCTTCCATCGGCGCCAAAATCATTGCCCGCAGCACCATCAACGCCATGCGCAAAGACGTGTTGGCAAAGTGTTATGGTGGCGACGTGAGCCGTAAACGCAAGCTGTTGGACAAACAGAAAGAAGGCAAGAAGCGGATGAAGGAGATCGGCTCGGTCACCGTTCCGCAGGAGGCTTTTTTGGCAGTGCTCAAGGCGGATCGCGAATAAGGCGTTGTATGCGGAGCTGGCTATTCCTTTTGCCGTTTGTGTGGCTCTCTGCCCTCAGCGGATTGAATATCCACCAGTTGCGTTGGGAAGCCAATTTTGCCATTAACGAAGCTGCATTGGAGGCCGCCAGTGGGCTTTATGAGGGGCAGGAATATCAGCCTGAATTAATCAGGGAAGCGCTGGTGCGTCTGCAGGCATATCTGGAAGGCACGGGGCGCTATTTTGTGAAGATACCTTATCCAGAGTTGATCCCAGCAGTGGATTCAAAGGTGGATCTGGTGTTTGATCTCAAAGAGATAGTGCCGTCTGATGAGCTGGAATTGCGCTTTGGAGGCATGCGCTACTTTAGTGAGGCACGCCTCAAAGAGATGCTATTAATCGGCGCCAACCGCCGCTTTTCCCTCTCTGATCTGCCACGGGTTTATGGGCAAATACTGGATATATGTCATCAGCGTGGCTTCCTCTTTGCCAGTGTGGAATTGGATTCCCTGGTGTGGGATGAAGGCTTGGTAGCCTGGCTGAAGGTAAACGAAGGCAAGGCATTCACGGCGGAGAAGGTGTATTTTGAGGGTAACCATCACACCCGCGAGAGCACGCTGCTAAAGCTTTCCGGCGTTTCCAATGCCAAAGTGGTCACGCCCCAGATATTGGAGACTGCCACCCAAAACATCCTGCGCAAGCCGTATATCCACAGTGCCCTGGTGGAGCCCATCAGTGAAAACAGCCTCCTCATCAAGGTGGAGGAAGGGCGGATGACCTTTCTGGAAGGGGTGTTTGGCTATGGCGGCAAAGAAAAGGGAGTGACGGGCAGGCTGCACCTGAAGTTTTTGAATCTATTGGGCAGTAACCGTTCCATCGAGCTGGATTGGCACAAAGACCAGAAGACCAATGGGCTGGAGCTGGCATATCATGAATCGGGTCCCAGCTCCATCCCCATCGCCGGGGATATCTTTCTGCAGCGCAGCACTTTGGACAGCCTGTGGATCAAGAGCTCTGCATCCCTGGATATCTATGGTTATAAGGGGCACCACAAGCTGGGGCTGGAATTGGGCAGTGATGACCACCTCATCGATCCCTCCCTGGCAAGAAGACCCAGCCACCGGATACGTTCTGCCACCATGGGAGCATTTTGGGCTTATGATTCTGCCTTTCCTGCGGGTAATCCGCTCAAAGGTTCGGAGCTGAGGCTGGGTTATGGCATGATTTATTCATCCTCAAAGCGTTGGCGGGGAGCCTTCGAGCTGGATAGCGTCAATTATCTGCCGCTCAGTGGTAGCATCGTGGCAGCAATGGGGCTGAATATCCGCAATCTGGAAGACCCCAATGCGGCTGATTATGAGCTTTACCAGATGGGCGGCTATCAAAAACTGCGCGGTTATGGTGAGGGAGAATGGAAAAGCTGGCGTTTGGGCTGGGCAAGCTGGGAATTGCGCTGGAGGCTGGATGCTGGCTCCCGTTTGCATGCCTTCTTCGATCACGGAGTGCTGGCGCGCTGGCTGCAGCAGGAAGATGGCAAAGAGATAGGCTATAAAGCTGATATATATGGCTTTGGGATTGGTGCCAGAATCCGCACCCGTCTTGGCATTCTGGGCATAGATTATGCTTTGGGCAAGCGAGAGGATGGCATCGCCAGCCTGGGCGAGGGCATGATACATTTGGGGCTGGATACTGCATTTTAAAGACTCTGAGAAAGGTTGATTGTGGAAATTATTCCCCAAAAAAGGCATTAGATGAGACAAGCCTCAAAGAAATCTCTTGCCAAAAAACCCAAAGTTTTTAAACTGACTCCTAATATAACAGTATATAGTTGTGTCTAAGGACTGTGTGAGCTATTGTATGAGGCTTTACAGCACTTTACAATGCTCTAACAAAAGCCTGGGCAAGGCTCTAAACTGCCATTAACCAAAGACTAAAAAAAACAGATTTCACTAAAATGGAGGAATCAAAAAATGAAAAAAATCCTTTTACTGAGCTTAATCGCACTGTTGCTTTTCGGCACCGTTCTGACAACCGCTTGCAAACCCAAAGAAGTTGAAGAAGTAGAAGAAGTAGAAATTGAAGAAGAAGAAGCACCCGCTGAAGAAGTAATTGATGGTGAAGAAGTACCTGCTGAAAACCCAGTCGAAGAACCTGTAGCTGAATAACTAAATTAAACAAACAAGAACAAAGCTAATATAGCGCAGTCCTTAAAAAACGGGTACCCCTCAAGGTACCCGTTTTTTGTTTGCCCAAATTTACACAGCCATAAGCAAAATGAGGCTTCACAGCTCCAAGAGGGAGATAGAGGTGAAGTGCTTGATCATCGGTCCTTGCAATGATTTGTTGCCAATAAACACATCAGAAACCACCACCCTATTGATAACCTGTATTTTATTGCTGCTGTTTGTGTCTTTGACGCGCTCCGCCCAGGTATTGTGGATGATGTAGGCACGTCCATCCACACTTCCCAGATAGAGGGTGATATGCCCGGGTCTGCGCAAGAGGGTGAGGGCGGGCTTTCCTTTTTTGATGAGGGTCTCATTGCGTGTGTTGGCGCTTTCCTTATCTGTGAAGCTGTGGGCTATTTTGCCGCTCTTTTCCTGCTCGGCGCTATTGCGGGGCAGGATGATGCCAAAACAAGAGAAAAGCTGACGCAGATAGCTGGAGCAATCCGTATTGCCATTGGTATCCGCCCATCCATAGGGCATATTGAGCATGCGGAATGCCAGTTCATATACGTTCCTGGCAGTGTAGGGGAGGTATTTGGGATGGGCATCCTGTTTCAGGATGTAGCCAGATGCCAGCCTTTGCCCCTCATCGTCACGCACAGGCAGGCTGATGATATACCTGTCTTCTTCCTCGTCCAATAGCGGAAAGCGTGATCCCATGCGGGCTGCTCCGGCATAATTAGTTCTTGAGGCATCCTTCCAGAGATCCGCCTGAGCAGCGGTGATCACCACAAAATCCTGGGTCTGCTGATAGTCTTTCCAGCTTTGCACATCCAAAAAGACCAGATCAGAGAGCCTGAACCAGCCGGAGGTAATGGCGCTGGAGCCATACGCCCACTTTCCATCTGCAGAATTGTGATAGATCAAAAGCGGGGTGCCGATATCAAAGCCACTATTCTGCAGCTCATCAAATTCATAATCCAACACCTTTTTATTCAGCTGCACCTCGGTGGGGGCAATCCTTTGATCTGCAAAGGCAAGAGGCAGCGCATAGCGAATCTTGATCGTACCGGGGATGGCTTTCAGATTGCAATTTGCCTGGATACTGTTCCAAAAGGAGGAGGGGACGCGCTCTCCCTTCTCGTCATAGAGGCGCATACTCTTTAGTAGATTAAGCCCTTGATTGATGCCATTGCGGATGGTATTGCCGGAGATGTTGCCCGCGAGGCTGGGCAAGTGTGACACCGATCCCCGCCGTTTGCGGATGGAGGCATTGAAGCTCTCTATCTCTTTATCATTCATAATGATGACATCCGGAGAGGGATGGCGGCTGATCCAATATCCGGGGCGCAGCATTGCCTGGCTCACGTTTTCCAAAAGAAGTGGAGATGTATAAAGCGTCTCTGGCTTGGGCTGCGCCATCAGCAGGGGCGCCCCAAGAAGCATTAAAACTAAAAGATAATATTTGATATATTTCATATATTCAATATAAGCCATAATGCCAGAACAGGCAAAACTATCCTGCGGGGGGAAGGTGCGAACAAGATGGATAGGCAGCGGTGGCCTAATCCATATAATAGATGGCGCGGATGGGATCGATGCGGGATGCCTTGAGAGCGGGATAAAGCCCGGATACTACACCTATCAACAGCGAAAAGAAGCTGCCCAATGCCACTCCGGCGATTGGCAGATATAGGGGGAAATTGATGGCTTTGCCGATTGAGGAGAGGATGATCCATGCCAGAATGATGCCCAACAGTGCCGCCGTGAGAGCCAGGATCACCGCCTCGTAGATAAAGTAAAAGAAGATGCTGCTCTCTGTGGCGCCGATGCTTTTGCGCACCCCTATCTCCGTCATTCGCTCCTGAATGGAGATCAGCAGGGTGGAAAACAGCCCTATTCCGCCCACCAATAAAGAGATGGAGGCAATGGCGGAGAGGGTGATATTCCACTTGCGCATTTGATCGTCGATTTCCTTGTTGATGGTGAGGAGGAAGTCTCCGATTTCCACAAAGCTAAAGCTGGGATACATATTATGGCGCGAGAGGAGCAACTGGCGGGCGGAGTTTTTGAGATCATCAAATTCCTCTTCTGAATGTGCCTGCAGATAGATGGAATGCACCGTCTTGCCCGTTCCAAAGTAGGTGGCTCCATATTTGAGCGGCACATACACCGCCTCCAGATCCATCTTGCGGTCTGGCGAAGAGAAGTTGAAGCCCTGGGTATCATTGAGGTCATCCTTTGCCAACACACCGATCACCTCAAAGCGATATTTCCCCAATTGCAGGGTTTTGCCCAAGGGATCGGCATCCCCATAATAATCCTGCACAAAATCGTGTCCCAAAATAGCCACCGGCAGCAGCTGTTCTTCCTCAAGTGACGTAAAGAAACGGCCACTAAGCAGGGCATAGCTCTTGGAGGTAAAAAACTGGGGATTGGTGGCGCGCAGACGCACATACTTGTCTTTGCCGGCATAGCGATGCAGGGTGTTGGTCTCTATCATGCCATAGATATTACGGTGATTGATCTGCTCTTTGAGCGCCAGAAAGTCGCTGTAATTCAGGGTATTGACGTCTCTGGTAGCGCGCTTGTTTTTCTTGGCAGGGGTATGAGGACCAAAGAATCCTCCCTGCCCTTGTGGCACTATCAACACGGAGTAATCCCAGCCCATACCCTCCATTTTCTCGCGGATCAGCTGTTTGAGCGCATACACGCTGGAAAACATCGTAACCACCGCCATCACGCCGATCACAATGCCTGTGAGCGTCAATAAAGAGCGCAGTTTGTGGCTGAAAATGCTCTGCAGCGCACTGCCGATGCCGTCGCTAATCGCCATATCTTATTCCAGAGTGGTTTTACAATTGGGACACAGCTTATAGGTGCCACGGGTTTTGGAGTATTTTTCCCACATAAAGGGATGGTTGCAATTGGGACAAGCGATTTTCACCGGCTTGTCGTTGCCAATCCATTTGCAATCCGGATAGCGGTTGCAGGAATAGAAGGTTTTGCCTTGTTTGCTGCGTCTTTGCACGATTTCACCGGTTCCACACTCGGGGCATTTGACGCCGGTGGTGATGGCGCGGGAATACTTGCATTTGGGATAGTTTGAGCAGGCGATAAATTCACCATAGCGTCCCGTTCTTTTCATGAGGGGAGAGCCGCACTGGGGGCAGGCTTCATCCAATTGGGTGGGCACCACTATCTGGATTTTGCCATCGGCATCGCGGGTAAAGTTTTTGCTGTTTTTGCAGGCGGGAAAGCGCTCACATGCCAAAAACTCTCCTCCCTTGGAGCGTTTGATCAGCATTCTTCCTTCGCCACACACGTCACAGGTGATGCCGCTATCTTGGGTGAAATTACCCTTTTCCTTTTTGATATCCACAGCTCCAATCAGCTTTTGCAGGTTGTCATAATAGTCTTTTACCAGCTCCTGCCACTGGGTTTTGCCAAATTCCACATCATCCAGTTTCTCTTCCATGGCAGCGGTAAATTTCACGTTGAAAACGCTGTCAAACTTATCCACCAAAAAGCGATTGACATCGTTGCCCAGGGAGGTGGGCACAAAGCTCTTCTTTTCCATATTCACGTATTTACGCTGTCTGATGGTATAGATAATGGCGGCATAGGTGGAGGGCCTGCCAATCCCGCGGGCTTCCAGCTCTTTGATCAGCGAAGCCTCTGTAAAGCGTGAGGGAGGCAAGGTAAAGTGTTGGCTGTTTTTGATGGCATCATGCTCCAATTGGTCTGCCTTGGCATAATCCAGATGGATGGATTCCCCGGCGGGGATATGCACATGCGGGTATGCCTTGTAAAAGCCTTCATCGCTTACGATATTGCCCGAAGCAGCAAAGGTGGCGGGTCCCAGGCTGATTTGCGCAGTGGTAACCGCCAACGCCATCGGCTTCATTTGTGTGGCCACAAAGCGTTGCCAGATGAGGGTATAGAGCTTCAGCTGTTCTTTGGTAAGAAAGCTTGCCATGCTCTCCGGGGTGTGGAATGGATCGGTGGGGCGGATGGCTTCGTGAGCGTCCTGGGCGCTGGATTTGTTTTTGAACACCCTGGTGCTGGAATGCAGATAATCCGCTCCAAAGCGCTCCTTGACCAGCTCCTGACAGGAGCCGATGGCATCCTGGGAGATGCGCAGGCTATCCGTTCTCATATAGGTGATGAGCCCGGTGCGTTCGCCTTTCAGATCTATGCCTTCATACAGCTGTTGGGCGATGCTCATGGTGCGTTGTGATTGAAAGCCCAATATCTTGGAGGCTTCCTGTTGCAGGGTGCTGGTAATGAAGGGAGGCAAGGGCTGCACGTTGCGCTTGGTTCTCTTGATTTCAGAAAGGGTGGCATCGTGGGTCTCACAGGCGGTTTTCATTTCCAGAGCCTTGGATTCATTGGGGATTTCCGCCTTTTTACCATCCCATTTTTCCAATACTGCCTTAAAGGGAGGCAATTCATCACGCCAGAAGTTGGATTCCAAGCGCCAATATTCCTTGGGTTCAAAGGCAGTGATCTCCGCCTCTCGCTCACAGATCAGGCGCAAAGCCACGGATTGCACCCTGCCGGCGGAGAGGTCTTTGGCTATGATCCGCCACAACAGCGGGCTTACCTGATAGCCCACCAGGCGGTCCAGCACACGGCGTGCCTGCTGGGCATCCACCTTTTTATCGTCAATGGTGCCGGGGTTTTCCAGGGCATTGGTGATGGCTTTGGAGGTGATTTCGTTAAACACGATGCGATGAATCTCTTTCCCTTTCAGGTCTTTCTCCAGAGCGCGCAAAAGATGCCAGGCAATGGCCTCTCCCTCGCGGTCATGGTCGCTGGCAAGGTAAAGTGCTTTCGCGCCTTTCAGGGCCTCTTTCAGCTCTCCTATCACCTTTTTCTGACGGGCATCCATCACATATACGGGCAGGAATTGTTTATCCACATCCACACCCAGCTCTTTCTTGGGCAAATCCCGCACGTGCCCCATGGAGGCCTTCACGGTATATTTGTTTTTCAGGAATTTGGAAATGGTGTTTGCCTTGGCAGGCGATTCCACGATTATCAATCCTTTAGACATTTTGTATCCTTGTTCAATTTTAAAAGTGTTATGTTATCATGCAGTCTAATCATCCAGCTCGTGGATGCCACAGCATTTTTTGTATTTCTTGCCGCTGCCACAGGGACAGGGATCGTTGCGCCCCACCTTTTCCGCCACCGTCACGGGGCGCTGTTTGGCTTCTGGGGGAGCGGGATGGCTGGCAGAGCTGAATTGCGGCGGTACGCTTACGTTCTGTGTGATTTCAGCTTGCTGGCGGGCATTTTGGAAGGTATCCATTTCATCATGACGGGCATCCGCCTCTTGCAGCAGCTTATCTATTTGTTGTTGAGTGAGATAGTAGGTGGTAAACACCTTTTTGGTCACCCCTTCCTGTATGCGCTCGATGAGGCTTTGGAAGAGGTCAAAGCTCTCGCGTTTATATTCAATCAGCGGGTCTTTGTTGGCATAGGCACGCAGGTAAACCCCTTCTTTCAGCAGGTCCATCTCATGCAGGTGATCCCGCCATTGGTCATCCACCACGTCCAGCATGCTGCGGCGCTCGATATCGCGCATCATCTCTTCGCCCACGTTTTCCTCTTTGGCTTCATAGGCGTGCAGGGTATATTCCCACAGGGTATGGCGCAGTTGATTGATATTAAGTGTATCAGAATCAAGGTCTTGAGCGCTTATCTTCAGATTGAGGTTGGAGCTAAACCAATGTGCCAAGCGCTCCAGATTCCAATCTTCCGGATAGCTGTCTTCGGGGATATGCTGATCGATGATATTCATCACCGTCTCTTCCACCATTTCCAGGATTTCATGACGCAGGTTGTATCCCTTTAGCACGCTGCGTCTGTAGGAGTAGATCACCTCGCGCTGCTGGTTCATCACTTCGTCGTATTTGATCAGGTTTTTACGGATTTCAAAGTTGTGTTCTTCCACCCGTTTTTGGGCGCGCTCCACGGATTTGGTCATCCAGGGATGGCGGATGGCGTCTCCGGGTTTCAACCCCAATTTCATCATTGTGGGCGCCATTCTGTCCGAGCCAAAGAGGCGCATCAAATCATCTTCCAAAGACAGGTAAAAGCGTGAGGTACCGGGGTCTCCCTGACGTCCGGCACGGCCTCTCAGCTGCCTGTCGATACGCCTGCTTTCATGGCGTTCGCTGCCAATCACGTGCAGGCCGTCCAGGGGAATGCCATAGGGTGTATCCTGATTGATGGAAGGCTCCAGATTGCGATAGTTTGCAATATCCTGCGCCACCACGCCGGTGCCCAGCTTGATATCGGTGCCACGTCCCGCCATATTTGTGGCGATGGTAACGGCTCCCGGCTGGCCGGCTTCGGTGATAACCTCCGCCTCACGCTGGTGATAACGGGCGTTCAAAACGTTGTGCGCTATATTTCTGCGTCTCAAGAGCCGGCTGATGATTTCCGACACTTCCACGCTCACGGTGCCCACCAATACGGGCTTTTTCTGCTCATGCCAATACACGATTTCATCTAAGATGGCTTGATATTTATCGTTTTTGGTGAGGTAAATCACGTCTTCGTGATCGATGCGGGTGATATCCACGTTGGTGGGAATCGCCATCACTGGCAGCTTATAGATCTCCATAAATTCAAATTCTTCGGTGACGGCAGTACCCGTCATACCGCTCAGGCGCTCAAACATCCGGAAATAGTTTTGCAGGGTGATGGTGGCAAAGGTCTGCGTTCCCGCCTCGATGCTCACGTTTTCCTTGGCTTCCAAAGCCTGATGCAATCCATCGGAAAAGCGCCTGCCGGGCATCTGGCGTCCGGTAAATTCATCCACAATCACCACTTTATTATCTATCACCACATATTCCTGGTCGTTTTCAAAGAGGGTGAAGGCGCGCAGGAGCTGGTTGATATTATGCAGCTTTTCGCTCTTATCCATAAAGCGGTTGGTGGCGTCTATCTTGCGGCGTTGACGCATCTCGTCGTCAGTGATGGATTCATCTTTGTCTATATCCTCATGCAGCTCGTCCAAACTGCGCATCACAAAGAGGTCTTTATCTCGGCGGGAAAGCATCTCGCGCCCTTTTTCACAGAGGTCCACGCTGTTTTGGCGTTCATCCACCACAAAAAAGAGGTTGTCGTCCAGCTCGTGCAGTTTCTTGTCCCTCAGGAAGTAGCCTTCGGTATCGTTGACCAGCTTTTTGAGGGAGCTATCCTGCATCATTTTCATGAAGGCGTTATTGCGGGGGGCACCGCGTTTTACCAGGAGCAGATTGGTTGCCAAGAGGTTGTTATCGGCATCCTTGCTCTCGTCTTTCAAGATCTCGCGGATTTCGCTAAGATAGCGCTGCATCAATGTGTTTTGGGCTTGTATCACCTGATGCACCTGCGGGCGCATCTCCGGATAGAAATTCTTGTCTTGAGCCACGGGACCGCTGATGATGAGCGGGGTGCGCGCCTCGTCTATCAGGATGCTATCCACTTCGTCCACAATGGCATAATAAAAATCCCTCTGCACCAATTGCTCTGGAGAGACTGCCATATTATCGCGCAGATAGTCAAAGCCAAATTCGCTGTTCATGCCATAGGTAATATCACACAGATATGCCTCTTTGCGCTCTTCAAAGCTCATTCCGGTGGTGATGCAGCCCACGGTGAGCCCATGAAAATGGAAGATGGGGCTCATCCACTCTGCGTCACGGCTGGCGAGATAATCGTTCACTGTCACCAGATGGGCTCCCCGCCCCAATAGGGCATTCAAAAAGAGGGGCAGAGTAGCCACCAGGGTCTTGCCCTCACCCGTTGCCATTTCCGCTATCTTGCCATCATGCAGTGCCATGCCGCCAATCAGCTGCACGTCAAAGGGCACCATGTTCCACACCTGTTCATGCTCTCTCACTATAAAGCTTTGCCCCACCAGCCTGCGGCAGGTGTCCTTTACAATGGCAAACACTTCCGGCAGATATTCGTCCAAGGAAGATTTATTCAGCTGGCGCAGTTTTTTGCGGATTTCATCGATCTGATTATCCAGTTGGTCACGCGCATGATCCTGGGTTTCCATGCGATAGCGGTGTTCCAGGTCTTCCAGTTCCTTGCGTGTGGACGCCAGTCTTTCGGCTAATTCGCTACGGATTTCGAGGATTCGCTCCCGCAACTGATCATCTTCGTATTGAGCGAGGTCTTTGAAGATGGCATTGATCTCGCCCACTATCGGAGTATAGTGTTTCAGATCCTTGCTGGCTTTGTCTCCAAAGAGCTTTCTGAGTATTTTTTCCAACATAATTCATTCCTTCTTATCTTGCCGGATGGTCACCTCCCAAAAGCGGTGGTGACACTATTTTTGAAAGTAATTACCAATCTGTCTAATGAGCGGATTATGTCAATCACTTTGCAAAAATGGCTGTTTTTGCTAATACCAAAGCCGGCTCTCCTATCCATATATTAACCACGAATTACTGTGTTCGCTATGCTCACAGGGAACAGGGGACATTGGACAGGGAACAGGAGCTAATGCCTACAATTGCGAACCATGCTCAAATGAGCAAAGCGAGCTACCTTCGAGCGATAGCGAACCCCCTAATATCTGCTCGCGTAGCGAGCTCCTTAAAGAGTCTCGGTAGAGACGATATTTCAGGTCAACTCCAGCTATAGGCGTAAGTTACGAGTCTCACCAGAGACGGCACTTTAGGCTCACTTCGCGAGCGTTGAGAGGCGCCAAGGCGCCAGTTGAGTGCTCACTTTGTTCGCGGTTGAGATTCGCTTCGCTCATTTGAGCGTGCGTCCACCCTGTCCACTGTTCGCTGCCCACTCACCCAAGAACTGCACATTGCCCATTAGCCTCCCTTGTACCACCCTTGTCTCTCCCTTGTCGAGACAAGGGAGAGACAAGGGTGGTTAATAAGGAAGGAGGAGGTCAGGATTAAAGATTATTCATTTAAATGCCGTCTGGGGTGAGACTCGTAATATATTCATATCACGTGAGTTGACCTGAAATATCGTCTCTACCGAGACTCTTTAAGGAGTTAGGTGTTTGGGGAGCTTTCGTGTTTATCGAGGTTAAAAAAAGACATCAGCCGGGGGCTGGCTTAGGTTTTAGGTGTGTAGTACCCTCTGGCTTCGGCCGCTTCCCAACAGTGCGAAGCACGCTCAACCTGAGCGAAGCGAATCTCAACTGGTGCCTTGGCTCCTCTCAACGCTCGCGCAGCGAACCCCTGTCCCCTGCTCCCTGTCCCCTGAAAAGCAAAAGCCACGGTTGTATGTATCCGTGGCTTTATCCATAAGAGTGTGTGTTATAACTAATCTACTATATGACCTTTGCCCAGTCCGCGCACTTTGCAGCCCAAGGCTTTGTATTCGGCGATGGTCTCGTCGCTCAGGAAGTTTGAGCAATCCACGATGAGGGGCTTGGTATTACACATCTTGACCACGTCTGCGGGGGCCAGCTTCAGATACTGGGTGTGACCCACGGCAAATACCACCACGTCGGCTTCCGGCAAGACCTTGGTGATATCGTCTTCCACCACGGCTTCTTCCAGCTCCGGCCATGCTTCCACATAAGGATCGTGGGTTTTCACGATGGCAAATTCCTTGCGCAGGGCTTCCACAAAGGTTTTGGACGGGGAGTGGCGGGTATCGCCCACGTTTTCCAGATAGGACACGCCCAAGACGGCAATTTTGACATTGTTCAGGGTTTCAAATTCGCGTTTGATGATATCCACGGTGTGCAGGGGCATGGTGTCGTTGATATTCACGCTGTTGATAGCCACATGCAGGGCATTTTCCAGATCAAAGAGGGCTTCCATAGACCAATTTGCCAAGACGGGGTCTTTGGTGAGGCAATATCCGCCCACGCCTAAGCTGGGGCGCAAGAGGTTGTCATGGGTGCCTTTACGCATGCGGATGGCATCGCGCACCTTGAAGATATCCACGCCAATCTCTTCGGCAAATTTTGCCCATTCCAAGGTGAGGGCGATATTGGTGGCGCGGTATGAATTTTCCATGGTTTTGGCTAATTCGGAGGCGTTTGTATGATCCAACTGGGTGAGGGGGAATTCCTCTACGTTCAGGCAGTTGGAGAGGAATTCGTGGCACAGCTCGATGCTCTTTTTATTCACTCCGGAAAACACACGCCAAAAATCGCGAATGGAGGCAACGTATTTGCTGCCGGGCATCACGCGCTCGTAGGAGTGTGCTATCAAGGGGGGGTTGACATTGATATCGATTCCGCGACGGGTGAATTCTTCTTCCAAAATGGGTTTCACCACCTTTTCACAGGTTCCGGGAGGCACGGTGGTTTCCACCAATACCATGCAGTGGGGCTGGATGCGCTGGCCTAAGGTGCGGATTCCTTCGCGGAATTGGGTGAGATCGCAATAGCCCAGCTCGGCTTGGCCAAAGGCGGGTTTGGTGGCATCAAGCTGGATATCCACCACCACAATATCCACCAGGCTGTACACATAGTCTTCGCTGGTGGCGCGCAGATTCTTTTTCTCCACCACGGTGCGATGGAAGATTTCGGGCACCTCCGGGTCTGATGATGCCACGGGCGGGATGCCGCTGTTGATTACGGGAACCTTCCAATAGGAACGCTTGGAGGCGCGCTGGTGACCATGTACATAATAATATGGATTGCCATTTTCATCGGTGGCATCAGCTACCACGCTTGCCATCACACAGCCCACAAAGCCGAGGCCTTGCACAGCCACGATTTTGCGTCCCATCTTGCGTTGCTCTTCTGTGATCTGATCCAAAAGGGCTCGTTCTGCAGCGTTGTCTTCTTCTGTGGGAATTCTGTATTCCTTTCCATCTGGGGCAATAGAAACATATTTCATTAGCTCAATGCTCCTTTCATTATAATAATCATTACAATTGGCAAAAATTGAAATGCCTTATATTGTCAAGCAGAATCTGAGGTTTGTTGTCTGGTAGCGGAGGTGGAGAAGCATCAATTTGGGTGTGTAAAGCCGTTTGATGGTTTGGATTAGCCGTTTTGGCAAGGGTAGATAAAGGTGTGGGAGCACAAAGTCTATATATCCACGTATATTCCTGTATGGCAGGTAGATAGGGTGGTAAAATGTGTGGTTATGAGGATGGGAATTTCCAGATGTCCCATTTTTTCTATTGACATAAAAGCTAAGCCCATATCTTTGAATGCATTGTTTGAAATAAAACAAACGAGTCTATAAGCAAAAGAATAATATATCTAAGGAGTACTTATAATGACAAAGGCTGATTTGGTGAAGATCATATCGGAAAACACAGGCATTCTCCGCAAAGATGTGGCGGTAGTGGTGGATGCATTCCTGCAGTCTGTAAAAGACAGCATGACCAAAGGAAATCATATTGAAATTCGCGGCTTTGGCACTTTCAAGCTCAAAACCCGCAAACCCCGCATGGGACGCAATCCCAAAACCGACGAGAAGGTTCCAGTGCCGGCTCGCACCGTTCCCACATTCAAGTTTTCACGTGAATTTAAGAACGCTGTGATCGACATTAAGGTACCCGAATAAAAGGTAGAGGCTATTATGCCCTGCGGAAAGAAACGTAAAAGACACAAAATCGCCACCCACAAGCGTAAAAAACGCCTCCGTAAAAATCGTCATAAAAAGAAATAGACTTCTTAAAAAGGGTTGCCGGTTGGCAGCCCTTTTTTGATGGCAGCAAGCTGCAAGACGTATCTTTATAATCATCAGCAGAATAAGCCCGCTTTGAGCAGTAAAATGAAAGGGATACCAATTTAGTTCTTGACAGAATCGCCCCACTTTATTTCTCTGACATTAGCCTACAGACCCTACATAGAATGCCCTCCGAAGCGTGGGAGCACCACCCGGTGTCTCCCACGTTTTTGTTATTTAAGGATTAGGCTTGAGATCGGGCAAGTGATACGTAAGGGGAATCCAGTCTGGAAAAACAGCCCTTAATCTGCATTCCAATAGTGCTGATAAAGATTTTCCTTGATTGATTTTGGGCTTGCAATATCTTGACTCTTTTAGTAAAAAAGCCTTGTATTAAGGAGTGATACGATGAAAATAATAGAAGGTAAGCTGGTCTCCAAAGCTTATCGGTTCAGCATTGTAGTGAGCCGCTTCAATGAATTTATCAGCGGCAAATTGCTGGAAGGAGCTTTGGACTGTTTGAAGCGCCATGAGGTGCGTGAAGAAGACATCAAGGTGATTTGGGTGCCGGGTGCTTTTGAGATTCCCCTGATAGCCCAAAAGGCGGCGGAAGACATGAATGCTGATGCCGTGATTTGTTTGGGAGCCGTGATCCGCGGTTCCACTCCCCACTTTGATTATGTGAGCGCCGAGGTGAGCAAAGGCATCGCCAACGTGGGTCTGAAGCTGGGTAAACCGGTTATATTTGGCATCCTCACCACAGACACATTGGAGCAGGCCATCGAGCGTGCAGGCACCAAGGCTGGCAACAAAGGCTTTGACGCGGCTGCATCTGCTCTGGAAATGGTGGATTTGCTGAAGGAAATGGAGAATGGGGCTAAGGCGTAAGGGGCGTGAACTGGCTATGCAAACTCTTTATGCTCTTGGCTTTGCCGAGACCAGTGACGAGTTTGTGGAGTATTCGCTGCTGAAACAGTATCCGGAAGTCTTCCATCAGCTATTGACCTCGGAGAGGATAGATTATAGCTCTCCCTTGAGCGCTTTTGCCGAGGAATTGATCAAAAATACCATCATCAACCTGGATGATATTGCGGATCAAATCACCAAACATAGTGCCAATTGGAGCATGGAAAGCCTGGCGCCACTGGAGCGCAGCATGTTGCAAATTGCCGTGTATGAGCTGATGTTTACGGATACACCTCCTGCAGTGGTGATCAATGAAGCCATCGAAATCTCCAAAAAATACTCCAGCGAAGGGGCTGGCAAATTTCTGAATGGCATCCTGGATGCCGTGTCTAAAGAACTGAAAGATACCCAAGACCAAAGGAGATAAGATGACAAAGACGCAAAACCCCACGCCGCAACAGCCTTTGGTGTGTTCCATCGGCGTGTTTGCCCACAATGAAGCCGCCAATATCCGCCTGCTGTTGGAATCCCTTAGCCGGCAGAAGCTGAAGGATGTGACCATCCACGAAATCATCGTGGTATCCAGCGCCAGCACGGATGGCACCGATGAAATCGTGAGCAAATATATGGAGGAAGACCCCCGGGTGAAACTGATTACTCAGGAACGCCGGGAGGGCAAATCCGCTGCCATCAATCTCTTTATCGCTGCTGCCACACAGGAGCTCTTGGTGGTGATCAGCGGAGACGTGATACCTGCCGCCACCACCATCGAACAGCTGGTATCTGCCTTCAAGGATGGCTCCATCGGCGCCACGGGTGGACGCCCCATGCCCGTGAATGAGAAAGAAAGCTTTATGGGCTATGCCGTGCATCTTTTGTGGCGTTTGCATCACCGGATGGCGATGTTGAGCCCCAAACTGGGCGAGATGATAGCCTTTCGCAAGGTGATGGATGAGATTCCGGCAGAATCCGCCGTGGATGAAGCCAGTATCGAAGCCCTGGTGCGCGAGGAAGGATTGAAGCTGAGATACATCCCCACAGCGCTGATTTACAACAAGGGTCCCAATAACCTGAAAGACTTTATCAAACAGCGTCGCCGCATCCAAAACGGTCATCTCTGGCTGAAGGAAAAGCAGGATTACAAGGTGGTTTCCCAAGATAGCGGTACCCTCTTTTGGATCCTGGTGGATGAAGCCATCCAATACCCCTTGCAAATCCCCAAGATGATGGCTGTGATGGGGCTGGAAATCTATTGCAGAATGTTGGGCGCATGGGATTATCGGGTGAAGGGGCGCAATCCCTTTGCCTGGGATATTGCCCGCAGCACCAAGGATTTGGGGGAGCGTTAAGATGATTTGGCTGATGTGGCGGATGTTGGGTTATTGGTTTATGAAGCGCTTGGGTTTTCCCAAGATGCTGCCCATCAATTATACCGTGAGCCTGTTGTACACCTGCAATTCACGCTGTGCCACCTGTAATGTATGGAAAAAGAAGGCGCGCAATCTTACTCCGGATGAATACCGCAAGATATTTAAGAGCGTGGGCAGGGCTCCCTATTGGATCACCTTCAGCGGTGGAGAACCGTTTTTGAGGGAAGACCTGGATGAAGTGGTTACCAGCATCTACCAGATTTCACGCCCTCGCATCATCAATATCCCCACCAATGGCATCCTCACCAAAACCATTGTGGAAAAGACCGCCGCCATCGCCAAGGCATGCCCCAAAGCGCAAATCATCATCAATGTCTCCATCGATGGAGTGGAAGATCAACACGATGAAATCAGGCGCGTGCCGGGAAATTATAAAAAGGCGATTGCCACCTTCAACCGTCTGAAAGCATTGAAACTTCCCAATCTGAGCGTGGGCATCCACACGGTGATCAGCAAGCTGAATGTGGAGAGCTTTGCCTCCATCGCCACAGAGCTGATGCGCCTGGAGCCGGATAGCTATATCACAGAGATTGCGGAGGAAAGGGTGGAGCTGGATACCATTGGAGCGGATATCACACCCTCTTTGGTGAATTATAAGAGTGCGGCAGACTTTCTGATCCATCGCATCAAACGCAGCAAATTTAAGGGCATGAACAAGATAACGATGGCTTTCAGGATAGAGTATTACAATCTGGTAAAACGCATCATGCGCGATAAAAAGCAGGTTTTGCCGTGTTATAGCGCAGTGGCATCCGCCCAGATATCCCCGGATGGAGACCTCTGGCCCTGCTGTGTGAAAGCCACGAATATGGGCAACCTGAGACAAAGCAACTATAACTTTCGTAAGATCTGGTATTCTGCGGAAGCCGAATTGGAGCGCCGTTCCATCCACAGACGTGAATGCTGGTGTCCCCTGGCAAATGCTGCCTACACCAATATGCTGATGGATTTGCCCACTTTGTTCCGCGTCTTTTGGCGTTCTCAGATTAAATGGTGGAGTTGATATGATAACCCTCAGCAGCAAGATGCAATCCCCGCCCTCGGCAGTCCTGGAATACCAGGTGGAGCGAGACGGTCGCTATGGATGGTTCCTTGCGGTTTGGCATCCTGAAGAGCATCATATATTGGAAGAGATTCAAGCAGAGATCAAGCTGGAGATCATGAATTCCGACGTCATGAATATCAGCAAGATCGAGGCGGAAAAGTGGTTGAAGAATTTCTTTGCGGATTATCACTGGCGTTTGCATGCCAGCCTGAGACGCAGTGAACTCAAGGAGCAGGGCATCTCGCTGTTTTTGGGTTTGATGTATGATAACGAAATCTACTTCGTCCAGTTTGGGCGTCTCTTTTGCGTGTTGGGCGATAAGAAGAAATATGCCTCCGTGGGCAGAAACTGGGAAAACTCCCACCTGCAAACCCTGGAACAGATGAACCTCTTGGGGATGTCTGCCCAGGAAATTAGGGTGAGACCCCAGAAGGTGGTGATCCCGGAAAATCAATTTCTGTTGGTATTGCCCGGGCAGATGGCGCGTGATCTTTTTGGTAATAGTTTTGATCCCGGCAGCGTGAATGCATTGTTGGATTCGCTGGCAACCCGTCCGGGAGCCCTGTGGCTGCTTTTGAGGCATGAGCCCAGCCAGCAGCGCACCAAACGGCGCAAGTTTTCCAGCCTGCATATTGCCACCGGCATCCTCTTTTTATGCACCATCTTGGCTGTGATCTATGTCAGCTTTGGAGGACGCTTCTTTGAGGTGGCGTGGCAAAGGGCAAGGATGCTGTTTCAAAGCAAAACAAAGCCCATCCCCCTGCAGGAGATTCCAAACTATCTGAATATTGAAAACCAGAGGATGAGAGGGATGCTGGAGCAAGCCCTCAAAAGCCCTGCCCGCAAGGTGGAGCTGAAGTTTGCCTGGAATACAGACCTTCCCTTCCAGGTGACCGCTGCCCCGGGCTTTGACCTGGAAAACATCTACCTTGCCACAGGTAACAAGGTCTTGGCATTCAACAAAAAAGAGCGCAACCTGCTGTGGAGCAGAGATATGGAGAGCAAGGTGCAGGGCATCACCTGCAGCAGTGGCGGCTTGATGGTAAACATGGAAAACAACCAACTCTTGAATCTCAATCATAAAGGCGAAACCAATTGGCAGCTTCCATTGCAGGGGCATGCACCGCAGCATCACTCCCTCAAACCCATCGAGATTAGCAATGGCAACAATCCCCGCCTGGATGGCAGCCTGCTCATTATCCCCAACAGCCGCGGCATCATCGCCCTGGATATCAATACTGGAGAGGCGTTTAGTGAAATCACTTTCAAGGAAGACCTGCAATACCTTTCCGCCTACGATAGCTTCCAATCCTGCTTTTATGCCGTGGTGCAAAACGAAATTATATGCATAGACCTCAAAATACTAAACTAATCATACTCTTGCTGCTACTTCTCTGCGGCTCTTTGGCTGCCGTGACGGGAGATATCAGCCGCACAGGCCTGGCACGCCTGCAGTATGATGGCGGAGGGGATTGGTACAACGATCCCGAGGTCTTGCCCAATCTTGCCCGCTTTCTCAACCAATCCTTGGGCACCAATTTCCCCATCGATCAGGCTGTGGTGAAGGCATCCGATATCAAGCTGTTTGAGTATCCCTTCATCTATCTCACCGGGCATGGCAATATCCGTTTTAGCGATAAGGAGGCGGATAACCTGAGGCAATGGATGCAAAGAGGCGGCTTTTTGTATGCCGATGATGATTATGGGATGGATGAATCCTTCCGGAGGGAAATCAAGCGTATCTTCCCGGAATACAGCCTCACGGAGATAGGTCCCGCTCATCCCCTCTTTACCTCGTTTTACGACTTCTCTGATGGTCTGCCCAAGATTCATGAACACGACAACCAACCTCCCCAAGCCTTTGGCATCTTTGATGATACCGGCCGCATGCTGTGCCTTTACACCTATGAAAGCAACATCAGCGATGGCTGGGCAGACCCCGGCACCCACAACAATCCGCCAGAGGTGAGGGAAGCCGCCCTGCGCTTTGGCGTGAATATCGTCTATCACCTGATAACCCGCTGATGCCATGAGAATCTGCGTAATCTCCGACGTCCACTTCAAATACAAGCACAAAAGCGAGGCTGACCGCCAAAACGCCGCCCTCTTTCTGGATTTTCTTTCCTCCAGCGTGGGACGCTATGACCTGATGGTGCTCAATGGAGATATCTTTGACCTCTACAACGAATGGAAATACAGCATCATCCGCCAATACTTCCCCGTCTATCACCTGCTTGCCAATATCCGGGAGGCTGGCTGCCGCATCGTTTTTATCAGTGGCAATCACGACTTTTGGTTCAATGGCTTTTTGGATAAGGACCTGGGTATTGAGGTGTATCACGATCAGTTTTATCTGGAGGCGGATGGCATGCGGATGATCTTCAGTCATGGGGATCTGTACACCAGCAACGATGTGCGCTACCAGCTCTTCCGCCGCCTCATCCGGCAGCCCTTCATCAAGTGGATATTCAACCTTCTACATCCAGAGCTGGCGCTTTTTATAGGGGCAAAGATGTCCCGCTCCAGCCGGGTGCGCCGCGTTCCAGGCTTTATGCAAAGCCGCCGCAGCCAAGGCCTGCAAAGCTGGGCAGAAAAAATGATTAGCAGGAAAAAGGCGGATATCGTTGTATTAGGACATAGCCACCGTCCCGGCATCCACGCCATGGGTGGCGGACATTATGCAAATGCCGGGGATTGGATCAAAAACCACAGCTATCTGGAAATAACAGATGGAAGTATAAAACTAATATATCATAATAAGGAGAAAGCCCAATGAGAAACACGACACTACCGCTGCGCGCCCTCATCATCATCGCTTTGCTGATGAGCCTGAGCCTGTTGAATTGTAACAACACAAGGTCGTCCTCAAAAGCCCCCGCTCCTCTGGAGGAACAATTGCAAAGCAACCCGCAAGAAAACGTGGTGAATCTCACCATGGAAACTACCTATGGCAATATCGAGCTGGAGCTCTGGCCTGATATCGCACCCAAGACGGTGCAAAACTTTATCGATCTATCCGCCGAAGGCTTCTACAATGGCCTTTACTTTCACCGTGTGATACCAGATTTTATGATTCAGGGCGGATGCCCCAACACCCGTGATGATGATCGCTCCAATGACGGCTCTGGCAGCCCCGGATATCAGTTTGAAGATGAATGCTATGACGATGGTGAGCCCATCACCGGCGTAGTGAATGATGAAGACACCGCCATGCTGGTATGGAATGAGTATATCATCCCTTATATGCAGACAAACCAAAACCCGCAGGCAGAGATCTTTGAGATTGTGAAAGAGGTGCAAAGCACACAAAGCGGCGATCCCATCATGGGTAAAACCGTGGAATGGTATCAAAACCGTACCGGCATCGATAAACCCCTTTCCCAAAAGATACTGAAAGCCCAGGTGCTGTATTCCTATCTGTGCATGGCAAATTCCGGTCCCAATACAAACGGCTCCCAGTTCTTTATCGTTACCGCCAAAGACGGCACTCCCTGGTTGGATGGAAAGCACACCGTGTTTGGCAGAGTAGCCTCCGGTATGGACGTGGTGCATAAGATCGAAAACCTGCCCCGCGACCCCCGTGACAACCCCAACAAAGAAAACCAAGCATTTATCAATAACATAAAAGTGCAAGAATAAGAAAAGGATAAGAACCATGGCACGCAATTCCGAATCTGCCCTGCTTGGCGAAATCCTCTCTTGGCTGAGGCAAAATCAATATGTATATCTTGCCACTTGTGATAAAAAGCAGCCCCGGGTGCGTCCCATCGTGCTCTATTCTTTCGAAGACCGTTATTTCTTTACCACCTTCAGCGGCAATTCCAAAGTGGCACAGGTGAATGCCAACCGCTGGGTGGAAGTATGTGTTCCGCTGCAGGAGGATGGCCATAATGGCTACCTCCGCCTCAGCGGGATTGCCAAGGTGGTCTCAAACTCCGGCCTGAAAGCGGAAGCTGCCGAGTATTGCTACTTTTTCGATCAATTCTTTGGCGGATATGACGATCCGGATTATGCCCTCATCGAGTTTGAACCAGACTATGTGGAATATATGCGCCCTGGAGAAAACCACACCCAGGGCTGCAGCTTCCGCCGTAATTGAAGGATGTAAGCGCTTATGAAATCCATATTTACCTATGAAGATGAACACTTGGGCAAGAGCTATCTCGTGATCCCCAAAATACGTGAGGTAAGCACCGCCTTAGGCAACGTGGTGATCACCTTTGATAATGGAGATAGGATCAGCGTGGACGTGGCGGATACCAAAGAGGCTATCAGCCACATCCTGGAGGCTATCGAAAAGTTTTATGCGTGATCAATCCATGAGGTTAATATGATATTGCAAACATTGGAAAGCTACAACCCCGTTTTCCTGGCATTTTTGGGCACCTTGTTTACCTGGTTTATGACGGCGCTGGGCTCTGCATTTGTAATCTTTTTCAAGAGCATCAAAGAGTGGCTCTTGGATACCATGCTGGGCTTTGCCGCCGGGGTGATGATAGCCGCCAGCTTTTGGTCGCTCTTGGATCCCGCCATCGAGATGAGCAATGGCTCCCCCTTCCCCGCTGTGATTGGGTTTCTATTGGGCGGCGCATTTTTGAGATTGATAGATTTGCTCTTGCCCCATGTGCACACCGCCCATGGCGAAACAGAGCGGGAAGGCATCAAAACCCCCTGGGGCAAATCCACCCTCATGTTTTTGGCGGTCACCCTGCATAACTTTCCGGAAGGAATGGCAGTGGGCGTTGGCTTTGGCGCTTTGGCACATGGAGGAGACGCCACTTCCATTGCGGCAGCCATTGCCCTCACTTTGGGGATCGGCATCCAAAACCTTCCCGAAGGTGCTGTGGTTTCCATCGCCATGCGCAGGGAGAATATGAGCCGTTGGAAGAGCTTTTTCTGGGGACAATTCTCCGGCATGGTGGAGCCTTTGGGAGGAGTCTTGGGCGCATTGATGGCTGTGGCAGCCAAGCCTGTTTTGGCATACACGATGGCTTTTGCCGCCGGCGCCATGATCTTTGTGGTGGTGGAAGAGATGATCCCTGATATCCAAAAAGGCAAACACGGCCACCTTGCCACCATCGGTGTGATGCTGGGCTTTTGCGTGATGATGGTATTGGATGTGTTGTTGGGCTGATAGTCTGCAAGGTTTCAGGTACCAGGTTTCAGTAAGAGCAAATGCCGCTCTTTTATTTTCCACTAATTCAAAATAGACTTTGCATTGGCGAAGCCCTAAAACTCTGCGAGCGAAAGCGAGCTCCCTAAAGAGTCTCGGCAGAGACGGCAGTTTAGGTCAAATATACGCGGGCGTAGCCCGCCTTCCTTACGAGCGTTAGCGAGCCTCGAGCGCAGCGAGTAATCCAATAGGTGCGCCAGCACCTTAAACAACTTGCGCAGCAAGTGCTCAACTGGCGCTTTAGCGCCTCTCAACCGCGTAGCACTCAACAGAGAGCGCAGCGAACGCTCAACTATTTCTCCTCCCCATGAACGCACATAATCCAAAAAAAGGTGCACCACCCGGGTACACCTTTTTATTTCAGATATCTATGTCAGTCTTACTTCAACAGCTCCATAATCGTGTTATACACCAGTTTGGGGGCCACGTTGAAGGAATAGTCTTTCTCCAGGCGTTCCGTATATTTATGGGCGCCTTTGCCAAAGGGACCGATATTCACCACCGGCAGATTCAGCTTTTGCATATTTTCCAGCGGGAGGTCATATTTCACGCCAAAGCCCGGCATATTGTTTTTCAGAGATTCGATGGCATTCGCCTCTCTGGGTGCGGCGGCATAGCTGAGGTCAGAGATATAAGGGTAGAACTTTTTGATTGCCACGTCATACTTGCTTTGGGTGGCTCCCAGGGCGTTTTTGAGGGCGCCCAGCAGGTGTTTTTCCCGCTCGCTTTCATCTTTCACATAGATGTGGGGATAGTAAGGGGGGGAGTAATAGGCGATCACTACAGGATTCACGTCTGACCACAGGTTGTGCAGATATTCCACCATCTTGAGGGCAAAGATACGCTCGTCCAGATCGGGATCTTGCATCAATTCGTCACATTTGGCTTTGATCAATGTGTCCAGTTCGTCGCCCTTTTCCGCTTTCACCTTGGCATAAAGCTGGTCATAGCTCATCACTCTGGATTCCCAGGGCAATTTGGCAAAGGGGAATTTATTGCTGCGACAATACTTTTCGTATTCCTCGTTGAGGCTGTCCACCACTTTTTGGAAAGCCGTATCCGCACCTTTGATCATCATTTCCATCACCTTTTCCGGGGTGCTGCTGTGGGTGCTAAAGTTGAAATAGAGATAGCTGGCGCGGTTTGTTTGCACGGAATATTCCGGCTTCAGGTCCTGTTGACGCAGGGAAATGGGAGGAACGGTCACTTCGCCTTCCGCTTCGTCACAATAGGCGGTATTAAAATTCATCTCTTCCATGATGGCGGAGCTGAGGTGGTTGGAATCCACGCCCTTGAAGGGGTCTCCGGCATGAGCTTCGGCGCCCACCACGTAAAAGCTGGGCATCAATTTGCCCACGGTGCCCACATAGATATAGCGGGTGTTATCGCCTTCATAGCGGGGAGCGCTGTAGTCTGTATCAATCACGGCGAGGTATTCAAAGCCTTCTTTTTCCTGCAAATGGATCAATTCATCCACCACGGAAAGCATGCCTTTGGAGCCGCCTTCTTCGTCACACACGGCGGCAAAGATGAGGTTGCCTTCAAAATCCTGCGGGCTTTTGGAGAGCTGTTCCACGATGGAAAGCAGGGTGGAGGTGCCGCATTTCATATCAAAGACGCCTCTGCCAAAGTAATACTCGCCAGATTCCAGGTCTTCGATGGCGTCTTCCGGCAGGCTCAGTTCCCTGATTTTTTCTGCCAATTCCAAGGGGCGGGTGGCATATTCCTGGATGGTGCCATAATCCGAGATGCCCACTGTATCTGTGTGTCCGATAAGGACGAGGGTCTTGGCGCTGGGTTTCTTTTCCCCTTTCAGCACGGCAACCACGGATTTGCGGTTGAGCGCATCATCTTTTGCCATTACATACTTGAGCTGTTGGGGATGGCGGGCAAAATAATCCACACTGCTCAAAACTTCATATACCCTTTCGGACATATTGTTCTCTTCACTGCTGCCCACCACACTGCGGATATTCACAAAATCCAATGTGAGAGCTTCGATTCTTTTAGCAAGAGCTTCAAACATTTGTATCTCCTTGATTTATAAATAGCTTGTTTGTTGGGAACGCCTCAACCGTTTACGTTTTTTGAACGACCACTTTTTTGGTATGGCGTTACAAGGGCAGTTTTTTTATATGCTTTTTAAGGTCAAGCTTTTTATAAAAATAGCTGTTTTTGCCTCTGGAAAACTGCCTCCTGGATGCCTGCTTGCCTGTTAACCACCCTTGTCTCTCCCTTGTCTCGACAAGGGAGAGACAAGGGTGGTACAAGGGAGGGTAAAGGGCGCCAGCCGATGGCTGGCAGAGGTTTCAGGTTTCAGTGGGGCTCGCTGCGCGAGCTTAGAGGTTAGAGGCCAGGGGAATTCGCTATCGCTCAAGAGTAGCTGTCGCTCGCAAAACGGGCTAAAAATGCCGTCTCTCCGAGACTCGTAAAATATTCTTATAGTTGGAGTTGACCTAAAATAGCGTCTCTGGTGAGACTCTTTAAGGTGCTTGCTACGCAAGCATTTGTAATCCCAGGCTGTAGCCCCTGTTCACTGTTCACTGTCCACTGGTCCCTGCGGCGCAACAGCGTCGTTAAATATCTCCAACACTTCCGGTGACAGCCGTTGCGGCTTGCCGTCTCTGGCAAACACTGCATCCATCTCTGCCGTAAAGCATAAAGTGCCCTGGCTGTCATAGATTTTCTGATGCCAGTGCCCGCGCAGCCGGTTGATGGAGGTAGCCCAGGTTTTCACCGTGATGATATCTTCCAACTGGATGGCTTTGATGTAGTTTAGCTGGAATCCGGTGACGAATATCTGCAGATTCAGCTCTCGGAGGCGGCAGATGGAAAGATCCATTTCGATGAGGGCCTCGGCGCGGGCAGCCTCCAAAATCTGTAGATAATTGGCATTGTTGAGATGCCCATACACGTCGCATTCATAGCCGTATATACGCTTTTGGTATTCAAATATCATATCGCTCATCTCCTTGCATAGGCGGCATTTTGTGCTTGACCGATAGCGGCTGCCGTATTTTTATGCACTTTAATAAATAGTATTTGAATAGAGGAATAAAATGTCCCGTAAAAATGTCAAGCCCAAATATCGCAAACCCGTGGCAGCCGCCCCACAGCCGGTTGCCAAAGAAATGGCATGGCAGCGGCATTTGCCCCTGATTATGGTGGCAGTGCTATTTTTGCTGTTGGCACTGCTTTATCACCCCATCGCCTTCGGCGGCAAAGCGCCCGTTGCATCTGATATCACCCAATGGCAAGGTGCTGCCAAAAGCATCATTGACTATAATAAAGAGCATTCCGATAGAGCTTTATGGACCCAAAGCATGTTTTCCGGCATGCCCTCCTATATGATTTCCTTCCCGAACCGGATACCCTTTTTTGATACCATTATCAACTTTGTGGGCAAGGTGATGAATTGGCGCATCCTGCTCCTCTTTTTGGGCGGATTGGGGATGTATTTGCTGATGCGTTTTTGGAAGATGGATCCTTGGATCAGCCTGATAGCAGCTGTTGCCTTCGTATTTTCCTGTCATTGGGTGGCGCTGTTGGAAATTGGGCACAATACCAAGTTCCGCGCCATCATGTTTATCCCGTGGATCTTGTGGGCGATGTTTTACCTGCGGGAAAAGCCGGGGCTCTTGGGCTTGGGATTCCTGGCCAGCACGCTGATCGTGCAACTGAGGGAAAACCATCCCCAAATCAGCTATTATCTCTATTTGTTTATAGGGATGTATTGGATTTGGCAGCTGGTGGAAAGCATCATCAAGAAGGATCACAAGCGTTTTTGGCTGTTTACCCTGCTGTTGGCGCTGGCTTTTGGCATCACGGCGTTGGCAGTGATGAATCCCTATCTCAGCAATCTGGAATATAGTCATTATACGATGCGGGGTGGTCCCGGCGGCTTGGATACCGCCTATGCACAGGGTTGGAGCTTCCATCCCTGGGAGGTTTTCAGCCTCATCATCCCCAATCTCTTTGGTGGCATCAATCAGACCTATTGGGGCTGGATGCCTTTTACGCAGGTATATAACTATTTTGGGTTCTTGGTATTGGTGTTGGGGCTGGTGGCGCTCAGCACGCCCAAACACAGGCGCCTGGCTATCTTTCTGTGGATTACTTCCGCTCTTTTCACTATCATGTCCTTCGGCAGCTTTGCGCCCATAATCTCCGGGTTGCTCTTGAAATATCTGCCTTATTTCAACAAATTCCGCGTGCCCTCGATGATCTTGACGATGGTGCAGATAAATGCCGTGCTGTTGGCAGGTTTGGGGCTGGATGCCCTGAGAGAAAAGGCGGAAGCCAAGGAAGCAGCATACACCAAAAGACTCTTTATCTGGTTTTGGGTGTTGGGCGGAATCTTTCTAATCTGGCTCACCCTGGCAAAGGCGCTGTTGGGCGGCTTGCCCTTCACCAATGCGGCGGAGATTGCACAATATCAGAATGCCGGCAGAAGCGTTCCCGGGGATTTGCTTGCCACTCGCCTGGATATGATGTATAAAAGCGGGATTATCAGCCTGTTGATTGCCACCGTGGGTATGGGGCTGGCATATTTGAGGCAGATTGGCAAGCTGAAGCATGCGGTTTTCAGCCTGTTCATCCTGGTTGCTGTTTTCCTGGATTTGTGGATATATACGGGAGGTCACCTCAAGGATTTGCAGCCTGTAAAAATCTATGAAAACAGGTTTGAGGCTACGGATTATGAGCAGGTGATGATGGATGATGCCACTGTGCACAGAGTGTATCCCATTGGCAGAAGTCTCTTTGACGGCTCCGGCTTGCCCAAGCCCACCGGAGAATGGGCATATCATCACGATCTCATCAATGGCTATAGCGCAGCCAAATTGAAACGCTATGACGATTTTATGAAGCTGATAGATGGGGATGCGGAAAAACAGCGGATGGGAGAATTTCAAAGATACTTGGTGGGTATTTACGGGGCAGAGGATGGGGAACCAAGAGAGCTTCCCATGCCTGTGCTCAATATGTTGAATACCAAATACTTCATCCATCCCGGAGCCCTGCCGATGGATAGCCTGCTCACCAAAGTGCGCTATGCATCCTCCTCCATAAATGAAGATGTGGTGGTGTATGAAAATCTGGAAGTGCTGCCCCGTGCCTGGTTTGTGGATGAAGTGCGCCATGTGGCAAAGGCGGAGTCCATCCTGGACTTGATGGCAGAGGAAAGCTTTGACCCCCGCCGGGTGGCGTATGTGGAAAGCCCCATCGAGGGGGTTGCCAAGCCGGAAACCACCAAGGTGACGCAAACCAAAGCCGAGCTACACGAGCTGGAGTATAGTGTGAGCACGGATCAGGATGCCTTCCTGGTGCTGAGCGAGGTGTATTATCCGGCGGGCTGGAGCGCTACACTGGATGATAAAGAGCTGCCCATTTATCCTGTTAATTATGTATTGCGCGGGCTCAAAATCCCCAAGGGAGAGCATCAGCTGAAGCTGGTATTTGCCCCCGCTTCCTATAAACGCGGCATCACTTTGAGCCTCATCGGCATCCTCTTGGCGCTGATAGCCTTGGTGGGTGGTTTGGTGTTCAAGTATGTAAAGCGTCCTCAGCCAGAGCAGGTAATAAGCTGAAGACGGCATTTTCTGTGTGCCTCTTAGCTGCAAACGGCTTAAACTGTTGATAGCGTCACAAAGATTTAGGTTGACGCGGATAAGGGGATAGAAAAATGTGGATAACATACATAGCTCGGAGCCAGAACCACTCCTGTGGCGGGATGCGCAGCGCGCAAGCTCCTCTCAGGTTGGGCTGGATTTTGTTTTTCATTTTCACCGCCATAAATTCGTCTCTCTTGTTTGCCGCCAGGGCAGATTCCGATGAATATCAGGCGCTCAAGCGATATAACTTGCCTTCATCCGCAGTTGCATTTATGATGCTGGATGAGGAGGACGGCTTTTATCGCTATGAGGGTGAACCTTTTTCCGGAATCGCTTTTGAGCGTTATGCAAACGGTAACCTGCAACGAGTGATGTATCTGCATCAGGGCGTGCAGCATGGACCTATTTATATATGGTATCCCGATGCCAAACCGCAGATGAGTGCCCAATATCGTCAAGGGCGGCTGCGGGGGAGGTTTTTGGGATGGTATGCCAATGGCAAGGTATTATATGACATGATGATAGGTGCCAAAGGCTATATCGGTGACTATATGGAAGATGACACCCGCCTCTATGAGGAGGATTGGGGAGATTATGAACAGGAAGGAAGCGACAATGAGTGACAAAGAAAAGCTCACAGTAACCAGCTTTGCCAAGATGAAGCAGGCAGGCACCAAGATAGTGATGGTGACTGCCTATGACTATGCCATGGGGCGTGCCGTGAGCCAGACGGATGTGGATATCATCCTCGTGGGAGACAGCCTGGGGATGGTGGTTTTGGGCTATGAAACCACCGTTCAGGTGACAATGGCAGATATGATTAGCCACACCGCCGCTACTCGCCGGGGAGCCCCCGATACCTTTATCATTGGCGATATGCCCTTTATGAGCTATCATGATGTAACCAGTGCCAAGCTGAACGCCGCCGCCCTCATCGTGGAAGGTGGTGCCAATGCGGTGAAGCTGGAGGGCGGCAGCCCTTCGCGCATTGAGGCAGTGAAAGCCATCGTGGATTGTGAGATTCCCGTGTGTGGGCATATTGGGCTTACTCCCCAGAGCGTACACCGTTTTGGCGGGTATAAGGTGCAGGGCAAATCCGTGAAAGCCCATGATGATCTCATCCAGCAGGCAAGGCTATTGGAAGAAGCCGGAGCCTTTATGTTAGTCTTGGAAGGCATCCCGGAGCTTTTGGGCAAAGAGATCACCAAAGCCGTATCCATCCCCACCATCGGCATCGGTGCCGGACGCCACACAGACGGTCAGGTATTGGTATGGCACGACATGTTGGGCATGAACCCCAATGTGGCAAAGTTTGTAAAAGTATATGGAGAATTGGGGGCACAAACTGTGCACGCCCTCAGTGAATATGTAAACGATGTACGCGAGGGCAGTTTCCCCGCGGAAACACAAGTATATTACCCCATCAAAATCAGGGAAGGAAGTGAATGAAAGCAAAATTTGAACAATCAGAAGCAATGACGCCAGACGAGAAATTTAACGCTGTGGCAAGGCTGAGCCAGGCTTTGGAAGAAAACTTTATCACCTTGGGCGAGCTGCTCTCCGATATCAAGCGGGGCAAGCTCTTCAAATTTAAGGGCTATGGCACCTTCAAGGAATTTGTGGAAACGGAATATAAGATGAGCAGCAGCTTGGCATCCAAGATGGTGCAGACCTTTGATCTTTTTATAGAAGAGATGGATGTGGACGAAATCTCTTTAAATGAGATTGGCTTTGACCGTTTGCAGATGATCCGTCCCCTGGTACAAAAGTCTGACTGGGGCGAGCGTGATGAATGGGTGGATCTTGCGAGTGAGCTTTCCACAGCGGATTTGCGAGAACACATCAAAGAGTATCGGGAACAGCAAAAAGAAGCCGATACAGACGTGAAGAAAGTGTATATAGATCAATATATGGAGAAGATGCTGGCATGGTTCAATTGCTCTCGCGCTGAGCTCAATTTCAAGCTTGCGCTATATTTTCAAGACGCAGATGCGGAAGCCGTAAAAAAGTTAGTGAAAGAACGGCAGCGTGCATTTGAGACAGAACTTCAAACTAATAAAGAGGATGCTCCATGAGGCAAATGAAAATACTATGGGTAGATGATGAAATAGATCTGCTCAAACCCTTTGTGCTCTTTTTGGAAGAGCGCAACTATGAGGTGGATACCTGCAACAACGGCACCGACGCCATCGAAAAGGTGTTGGAAACAAAGTATGACCTCGTAATCCTGGATGAAATGATGCCCGGCTTGGATGGCCTTGCCACCTTGCAGGAAATCAAACGCATCAACAGTGCCATCCCCATCGTGATGGTAACCAAAAGCGAAGAAGAAGGGCTGATGGATAAAGCCATCGCCTCACAAATATCTGATTATCTGATCAAACCCGTGAATCCCAGCCAGATTATCATGGCGATCAAAAAGATATTCCAAGCCGATGAGATCAGGGCAAACCAGATGGGCGAACAATATGCCCGCTATGTATCGCAGCTGAATCAGAGGCTATTCGACAGCCCCAACTGGGAAGAATGGGCAAATATCTATCGTGATATGGCAAATTGGGACCTGAGAATCGATGAGGTGAATGACGAAGACCTGCGCCAAACCCACTTTTTGGAAAAACGCAATTGTAATACGGAATTCACAAACTTCATCGAGCGCAACTATCGCAACTGGCTGGTGAGCGACGACCGCCCAAACCTCTCTTTCGATCTGGTATCACAATATATCGCCCCTCATTTTGATGAGGGCGTACCCATCTACTTTATCATCATAGACTGCATGAGGCTGGATCAATATCTGGCTATCGAGCCCTATATCCAGGAGCTCTTTGACGTGGAGCTGGACCTGTATTACTCCATCCTGCCCACGGCAACGCCATTCTCGCGCAATTCCATCTTCAGCGGGCTCTTGCCCATTGATATTGCCAAGCGCTTTCCTGAATACTGGGTAACCTCCGGAGAGCTGGATAACAGCCGCAACCGCAATGAACACCAGCTGTTGGATGAACACGTGAAGGAACTTGGGTATCAGCTGGACCCCGCCTCCAAATATGTGAAGATATTCAATATGGAAGAGGGGAACTTTGTATTGCGCAAGATTGAGACCTGGAACAAGGAAAACCTGGTGGTCTTGGTGTATAACTTTCTGGACCTCCTGGCGCATCACCGCTCTCGGGATAAGATCTTGCAGGAAACCATCCCCCACGAGGAAGGCTTGCGCGCCTTCACCAAACACTGGTTTTTACACTCCGCCCTCTATGAGGCGCTGCGCCTGATTGCCAAACAGGATGCCATCTGTGTGATTTCCACAGACCACGGCTCCATCAAGGTAAACCGTGCCACCCAGGTGGTGGGAGATCGCGATGCATCCGTAACCGTGCGCTATAAAGAAGGCAAAAACCTGACGGCAAACGACCGCCATGCCCTCTTTGCCAAAAAGCCGATGGAATATGGGCTGCCCTCCAAGAGCATTGTGGATAACTTTATCTTTGCCAAGGATGATTACTACTTTGTGTATCCAAACGCCTACCATCAGTATCAACGCCAGTATAACGGCACCTTCCAGCATGGCGGCGTATCCTTGGAAGAGATGGTTTTGCCGGTAGCCACCTGCCGGCCCAAAAGACGGAAATAAAGGGTGATGGCAATTTGCTCTTGCCATCTGCCAATAATGTGAATAATATATAATCAGGACTGCAAAGAACAAAGAGTCCCAAAAGCGACTCTGGATTATCAGGCCAGCTTTTGGGGCTTTTTTGTCTTGCAAATAAATGATTAGATAGGAAACACAAACATGAAAAAGATATTTGCACTTAACACCCTTGAAGATACCGCCGCTCTGGCAACATACCTCACTCCGCTCATCAAATGTGGAGACGTGATCCTCCTCTATGGAGAGCTGGGCGCTGGCAAAACCACCTTTGCCAAAGAGCTGGGCAACGCCCTGGGCATCACCGACGAAATCGACAGCCCCTCCTTTATCCTCTTGAAAGAATACCACACCGGCATGCTGCCCCTGTATCACCTCGATCTGTATCGCATGAAAGAAGAGGATGAGCTGATGGACCTGGGAATATTCGACATGATAGAAAGCGGAGTGACCCTGATAGAATGGCCGGAACTGGCAGAAAATCTATTACCATACAAAAACCTCAGCATCCGTTTTGTGTATGATGGGGACAAGCGTTATGCAGAAATCAGCGGAGATGACCGCTTTTTGGATCATCTGGATTAAATAAAACTTAAGGAGAAATACCAATGCTTGCTTTTATCAGTTGGCTGCCCATAGTGGCAATCGTGGGTATAATTATTTGGGAATTGGCCAGTAAGGAGCGCGGCATACAGCGCAGCATCATCATTGCTTCCATTGCCTTCATCGTGGGGCTCACCGCTTTGGGCTCAAACTTTATGCAAAGCAGAATGCAAGAACGCACCCTGCGCGTGACAGGCTATGCCAGCAAACAATTTGAATCAGACCTTGTAAAGTGGAGCCTTTCCCTGCAAAAGACTGCCTATATCGACGAGCTGAAGGATGCATACAATTCGCTTTCCAAGGATATGAACGATTATAAGGCGCGGCTCATCAAAGCAGGATTTGAAGAAAAGGATATCAATATCCAGCCCCCTACAAGCTCTGGAATTTATAGCGATTATGGGCATCTCACCTCGTATAGCGTTTCCCAATCCCTATATCTGCTCTCGTCTGATATCAGCAAGGTGGAACGCCAGGCGCTGGATCCCTCCTTCTTTGCCGATAGAGGGCTGCTGTTGCAACGCTCTGATTTGGAGTATCTGTACAGCAAACTGCCGGAGCTGAAGAAACAACTGATAGCCGAGGCCACCACAGACGCCATGGACCGCGCCAAGGAAATAACGGGAGCCTCCAAAAGCAAGCTGGGCAAGCTCAAATTTGCCCGCGCAGGAGTATTTCAGATTACGGAGCCCTACTCCACGGATGTATCAGATTATGGATATTACAGCACGGATACGCGCTCCAAGAGCATCTCGGTGACCGTGGCTGCGGAATATGACCTGTAGGTGGGTAAGCAGAGGTTAGAGGCCAGAGACCAGGGTCGCAGCGCTAACGCAGCCTGAAACCTGATCCTTGCCTGTTAACCACCCTTGTCTCTCCTTTGTCTCGGCAAGGGTGAGACAAGGGTGGTACAAGGGTGGCTAATGGGCAAGTGCCTGACCGGAGGCTGGCTTAGGGTGTTAGGTGTTAGATTTTTGAGTTTCGCCAATGCCAAACCTATTTTGAGTTGGTGTTTCCTTCTTGTTTAATCGCGAGCGGTAGCGAGCTCCTTAAAGAGTCTCGACAGAGACGATATCCCGGGGCAACTCAAGCTATAGCAATATGTTACTAGTCTCGGAGAGACGGCATTTTTGGCTCATTGTGCGAGCTATAAGGGATTTGACAAATTCAAAATGGACTCGGCTTTAGCGAATGTCCTAACACCTAAAACCCAGCACCTAACACCTGCGCACTTGCGCGCTATGACTGCGGCGAATATATTCCTGTGATATTCCCAAAAACGGCTTAGATTATCCAAGAGACTATAATAGCAAGGAGTACACAAATGAAAGGCAGACTCGTTAGAAACAACATTTACATGGTGGGTGTTCAGGATTGGGGGCGGCGTCTATTCGACTCGCTGATTCCCCTGCCCGACGGCACCAGTTACAATTCATATCTTATCAAAGGCTCGGAAAAGACGGCGATTATCGACACCGTGGATCCTCCATTTGAAGAGGAATATCTGGGCAATCTGGAAGGCGTGGACAAGGTTGATTATATCATCACACTCCATTCCGAGCAGGATCACTCCGGTTCCATTCCTGTGTTGATGCAAAAATATCCCCAGGCAGAGGTGATATGCTCCCCCAAGGCCAAGGATTTGTTGATAGAGCATCTTTTGATTCCGGAAAACAAGATTCGCACCATGGAAGATGGGGAAACCCTGTCTTTGGGCGATAAGAGCCTGCGCTTTATTCACACCCCGTGGGTGCACTGGCCGGAAACCATGGTGGCTTATATGCCGGAAGAACGCATCCTGTTTAGCTGTGACTTTTTGGGCTCACACTGGACCACCAGCGATCTTTATGCCAATGACCATCCCGAAATATTGCTTGCCGCCAAGCGTTATTATGCAGAGATTATGATGCCCTTCCGCTCCATGATTCGCAGCAATCTGCAAAAGATAGGCGAATTGGATATCGAGCTGGTGGCGCCCAGCCACGGTCCCATTTGGGATAACCCCAGCACCATTATCGATGCCTATACAGAGTGGTCTTCGGATGAGGTGCAAAACACCGTGGTGATCCCCTATATCTCCATGCATGGCAGCGTGGCCAAAATGGTGGAATATTTTAGCAAAGAGCTGATCGCCCGCGGAGTGAAGGTGGAGCTGTTTGATCTGGCAGTCACTGATATCGGCAAACTGGCGATGTCCCTGATAGATGCCGCCACCATCGTGATCGGCACCCCCACGGTGCACGTGGGTCCGCATCCCATCGTGGCAAATACCGCCATCCTTGCCAATGCCATCAAACCCAAAGCCCGCTTTGCCGCTGTGATCGGCTCCTATGGCTGGGCTACCAAAGCGGTGGAAAACCTGGTGGCACTGATGCCCAGCCTCAAATTTGAGGTATTGGGCGCCGTGATGTGCAAAGGACAGGCAAAAGAGCCCACCCTCAAAGAACTATCCGATTTGGCTGATTTGATAGCCGAAAAACACAAAACCATATAGACCACATTTCATTTTGGTCTCCTCAAAGAAAAGGGAGCGTGAGTGGCAAGAGCCGCTTGCGCTCTTTTATTTTGGAATAAAAAAGCGGGAACCGCCTCTAACAAAGCGATTCCCGCCAAGGGTTTGTATTTTGGGTGTTATTTCATGAAGGGATATTCAAAATCCACGGGGGGATTGAAGTTTTCTTTGATGGAGCGGGCGGAGATCCAGCGATAGAGGTTGAGGGGTGAGCCCGCCTTGTCGTTTGTGCCAGAGCCTCTGGCTCCGCCAAAGGGCTGTTGACCCACGACGGCGCCGGTGGGTTTGTCGTTGATATAGAAATTACCGGCACAGTGACGGAGGGCGTGGGTGGCGGCGCAGACGGCTTTTCTATCCTGGGCAAAAACTGCGCCGGTGAGCCCGTAAGGGGAGGTGGTATCGCAGAGGGTGAGGGCATCTTCAAAATCTTTGTCTTCATACACATACACGGTAAGCACGGGGCCAAAGATCTCTTCCTGCATGGATTTGTAATGGGGGTTTTCCGCTTTGATGATGGTGGGTTCCACGAAGTAGCCCTTGCTGTCGTCACAATTTCCACCCCTCAGGATGCTGGCATCGGAGGCGGCTTTGGCGTGGTCTATATAGCCTTTGATGCTGTTGAAGCTGCTTTGATCGATCACGGCATTGATGAAGTTTGAAAAGTCTTGCACGTCGCCCATCTTCATGCGGGGCATCATCTCGTCCATATATCCCAGCCACTCTTTGTAGATGGATTGGGGGATATAGAGTCTGGAGGCGGCGCTGCACTTTTGACCCTGAAATTCGAAGGCACCACGCAGGGATGCCACTGCCAGGGCTTTCACATCAGCGGAAGGATGGGCAAAGATAAAGTCCTTGCCACCGGTTTCTCCCACCACTCTGGGGTAGATGCCATAATGTTCCAGATTTTCGGAGGTGCGCTTCCAGATGCCATTAAAGACGGCGGTGCTGCCGGTGAAATGGATGCCGGAAAGATGGGGGGAATCGATCACAGTATTGCCCATCTGAGCGCCGGAGCCGGGGATAAAGTTGATCACGCCATCGGGCAGACCGGCTTCCTGGAGTATCTTCATGATATAATAACCGCTATAAACGGCGGTTTGGGCGGGTTTCCACACCACGGTATTGCCCATCATGGCAGGCGCCGTGGGCAGGTTGCCGGCGATGGAGGTAAAGTTGAAAGGCGTGATGGCGAAGATGAAGCCTTCCAAGGCGCGATATTGGGAGCTATTCCACTCACCCTTGGGAGATACGGGCGGCTGCTGTTCATAAATCTGCTGGGCAAACCAGGGGTTGAATCTCCAAAAATCGATCAATTCACAGGCGGAATCTATCTCGGCTTGGAAGGGGTTTTTGCTCTGACCCAACATGGTGGCGGCATTCAGGATATTGCGGTATTTGGTGGAAAGCAGCTCGGCTGCCTTCAGGAAGATGGCAATACGGTGATAATATGGCATCTCCTCCCATTCGCGCTTGGCTGCCAGGGCGCTATCGATCGCCATCTTGATCTCTTTTTCACCCACCTTGTGGTAAGTGCCCAGGATATGCTGATGCTCGTGGGGGCAAATGCAATTGGCAAGATTGCCGGTGAAGACCTCTTTGCCGCCGATGAGAGCGGGGATCTCGATCTGGCTATTGTACATCTCTTTCAGGGTGGCCTGAAGTTTGTCACGCTCCGGAGTGCCGGGAGCATAAGGGAAAATGGGTTCGTTTTTGGGTTCGGGAACCTTAAAAAACATCTATCTCTCCTTTTTGGTTTATTCGCAAGTGTTTTTAACTGCAATTCATGGCTTTACACCAGTTTACCCATAAAAAATGATGAGGCTGGGATGTCAAGAATTATGTGGAGCGGGGAGTTAATAGGTGATGGATAATGGAGGACACAAAAAGGATGAGGGTTGATGCATGGAATACAATCTGTTTTTTGAGCAAAGAGGTGGTTCACATCTACTATGCCCATCAAGTTAAGTTTTTTATCATCCGTCATTATCCGCTGCATAATCCAGTTTTTTGCGAGCCAGCTCGATTGAAGATTGCAGCTTTGCCATCAGTTTGCCCTTGGGGATAGTTTTGGTGATATATTCAGCAACCCTGATATTGCCTTGATTGAGTTGCATGAGTTCGATATGTTCTTCATTTTTACCGCTGCAAAGTAAAAGCCCTATCGGTGGATTTTCATCCTTTCGCATTTCATTTTTTTCCAGATAACGCAGATACAGCTCCATCTGCCCCTTATAGGCGGCTTTAAAATTACCCAGCTTGAGTTCTATTGCCACCAAACAGCGTAGTGAGCGGTGATAGAAGAGCAAGTCGATATAATAGTCTTCGCTATCAATGGTGATCCTCTTTTGCCGCTCCATAAAGGCAAAATCGTGCCCGAATTCCAATATGAAGTGCTGCAATTCTGCAAGGATCGCTGATTCCAGATCGCGTTCAGAATATTTATCTTCCAAACCAAGGAAATCTAGAAGATATGGGTCTCTAAAACTCAGTTCGGGGCTGAGTCTCTTACTTTGGCGTAGAAGCTGCAGATCAGAAGCAAGAGTCTCTTCTGGTTTTCGAGAAATTGCGGTACGTTCGAAGAGCTGGGAATCGATTCTTTCACGCAATTGTCGGGACGACCATTGCTCATGGATGCAGAGTTCCGTATAGAAATCTCTTTTTAGTTCATCTTTTATGTACATTAGTGTCCTGATATGGGTCCAACTCAATTTTCTACTCAGCACGTAGAATTTCTCTTCATCTGGAAAAGTCTCCGCACTGCGTAGACAATGCCTAAGTTGTTTGTCGCTCCAGCCCTTGCCAAAAGCCCTGGTTAGCTGTTCAGATAGGATCGAGATTGTATTATCTCCATATTTTGCTTTTTGGTGCTTTAATATCTCTACTTGAATCATCTTACCAATTGACCAATAAAGTAGGCTCAATTCTGCATTTATTTCAAGAGCTACCCTTTCTTTTGTCTGCTCAATGAGCTGAGACACCTCTTTAAATAGTATCTGATCGGCTCTTTGGATATTTATCATACCTAATCTCCAATTTTCTACGCACTGAGTAGATATTTATAAGATATTACAATATCATAAGATAAGCTTATTATAAGACGTGCATTTTTCACTAAACATGGTGTTACTTGGGGGAGTTTATTCGACATTTAAGGCTCCTGATTTTGCTCTCTTCAAAGTCAAACAACGCATTATATTTGTCAATAAATATTTTGATTTATATCTCGTATATGGACGATGCCAAAGGTCTTATTTGCGTAAACCTGCTTGAGTGAAGATAAAAGATATTTCCTGACACATCCTACATAGAAACCTTTGCATGTCCCGAAATAAATGCGTTTTAACAAATATTATATACTTTTTGTATCGCCATACAGATCTGTTTGTTGCGTGGCTATGGTGAATGGAATTATCTATGTTTTGCTCGCGTTTCTCTATGTATTATAGAGGGGTCTTTTTTAGATGAGTTAGATTAGAATAAAAAGCTTACAATAAATGTAAACTATCTACTCCAAGCCTTTCTCTTTTATCCATTCCCGAGCTTGTTTCTTTGCTTTTTCTCGTTGTTGATGGCTAATCTTGTTTCCTACCATTTCACGAGAATTTACGTAGTCTTCAAGAGAATCCTGAGATACAAAAGTTGCAGCAAGAACAAACCAAAAATATGACTTCTCCAGATCTTGGATTACTCCATGACCAATTAAGTACATTAAACCCAATTGATAGTGAGCGTTTGCGTGACCTTGTTCAGCAGCCTTGAGAAACAGCTTACGCGCTTCTTGGTGGTTTTCCATCTTGTATTCTTCTTCGTAAAAAAGAGTTCCCAAGTTGTATTGAGCATCTGCAAGACCTTGTTCAGCGGCCAATGTATACCATCTGCGGGCTTCAATGTAATTCTGTTTAACTCCTTCCCCTTTGTCATACATCATGCCAACAAGATTTTGATGCCTTGGATCACCTTGTATAGCCGCTAAGAGCATCCAGTTAAAGGCTTCATTATAATCCTGTTTTACTCCTAAACCTATATAGTACATCGTTCCCATATGGAATTGGGCTCTTGCAAGACCTTGTTTAGCCGCCTTGAGAAACCAGTTATGCGCCTCTTGGTAGTTTTTATTTATTTTTAGACCATGATAATACATAAGACCTAACTGTAGCTGAGCTTCAGCATCATTGTTTTGAGCCAGAGCAGTGAGTTCATCAAGTGGTAGAGATTGATAGTCTATGGCTTGCAAAAGAGACATACTAAAACAGGCGATTAATATAAGCATAAGCTTAAAGAGTTTGTTCATTTAATCCTCCTTGGTGATTAATTCCATGTAACTGTTCTTATGATTTTTGTCAAGGATCATGTGAGGTTTTTTTATATGAAGCCCCATTCTTATGGCATACCCAAAACCCAGCAAAAAAGATACCAGGCTGGGAATAACTTTATCTCTCTGCTTAACAATCTTTTTTGTGCTGGCTTTATTTGGGGTTTTCAATTGTAGTATGTAGACACCGGCGGGCAGCCTATTTCCAGCAGCTTCAAAGCCATTCCAAGGTTAAAAAAAAGCCCCCAGCGAAGAGCCGGGGGCATGGTTAATTAGATGGTGTGTTTATTTACTTTGAGCCTGTCTTTTCAGGGTGGCTGGCAGGAGGGGGTTTGCCAGGCTGTTACCTTTGAGCAGACGGTTTTGATTTACTGGTACGGTAGAGGTCCTCTGGGGTTTGGGGCTCACAAATTGGGTATTGATCACGTTTCTGGCATCCAGGTCGCTGGAAGCTACCACATAGAAGAAGCTATAGTCTTCAATTCCAGTGTATGTGTATTCCAGATTGGTGACGTTTGTGGCGATAGGCGTCCAGGGCAGGGGTGCACTGGGATCGTCAGAGGCATAGATGTGATAGTATGTGGCGCCAAGGATGGCATTCCACTGGATGGTGATGTCATTATCTAACAATGCGATGCTGATTTGAGGGGCAACGAGTTCTGTGACAGGGCCGGCACCCACCAATGCGGAGATAGACCAGCTGCCACCCAAATCATTAAAGGTGAACCAGTTTCCGGGGGCACCGCTTATGGTGAGACCATACATGCCATAATCATACGAATCATCAAAGACGAAGTATGAATTCGTGCTTTGATTTCCCGTATCTTGCAGGTTTTCGAATGCAATGGCAAAGTATGGATCGGTGATGGTGAGGGGTTCGCCAGCGTTGAAGTTTGCAAATTCATAGTAATTCCACCCGACAGACACAGCTCCACTAAAATTCACAGAGAGAGGAGTGTCAAAATAGGTGCGGGTGAGGGGATTTTGCATCTCCATGCCGTTCCACAAATAGACGTTCAAGTGCGCATTTGTTTGCGGATAGAGGGTTGCAGCTTCAGTGCCATACAGGTGGAGCGGGGCTCCCGTTCCATACATGGGATTGGCAAAGTAGTTGAACACGCCCCAAGTATTGGGTGCAATTCCGGAAGGCATATAAGCACTATAATCCTGACCATAATCATAATAAATCCAAGTGGGGTCTGCCACATTAAAGAAGTATTCTTCGGTATCCGTGATGTTGAAGAAGATATCCCAGGCTTTGATTTGGTACCAGACTACGGTTCCCAAGGGTTGTGCGGGGATGTAACCCACATAGGTGGATCCGGATTGCAGCTGCATGGGGATGGCAGGGCTCCAGTTATCACCACCATCGGTGCTATATGTGAATTCCACACCGCCAATGGGGCTATTCCAGAAGGTGTCATCTACCACCACTGCCACCACGGGATAATCCGCATCAAAGCGGGGTGTGCCCAAGATGGGCAAGTGGGAGATGATGGGAGGGATATTGTCTGAAGTGAGGGATCTGACGGTTATATCATCCAAAAACCAAGCGGGACCATTACTGCCTTGATATACAAAGGCAATGTGGATGGTTTCGCCGGCATATGCGCTAAGATCTATGGATTCATTTTCCCAATTACCAGTGATGCTTGCCGGATTCCAAACCTGAGTCCAAGGACCAATATTGGGATCGGGAATGCCGGCGGTGACCATCACGCCGTAATAAGTATAATCGTCGGGATAAAGACTCATATTCCAGAAATTCAGCATCCAATCATCCGCTCCCAATACCAAAGGAGGTGTGACCAGCCAGTCGTTGCTATACACATTTTCCCAGATATGCACGGCGCTAAAGTTGCCACCGGGAGTGTGGTTATAATTTTGGATTGCCGACCAGATTTGATCGCTTTCATCCATATTATATACCTGCCATCCTGTGAGAGGGAAACCTACTGTGGGCACATTTTCAAAATCCACAATCCAGGGGAAGGAGGTGATAGAGATATCTGTCTCAGTTCTGAATTCATAGGGTGGCCAGTGGAAGGCCTCATCTTCGGATGCAATATGATAGGCACTCACCGTCCACAGGTAATTTGTGTTATAATCGTAGGCAAAATCCGGAATATAGGGACTGGTGATGTTTTCAAAGGGCTCTGCCACGGAGAAGAAATTATCTGCGTCAAATCCGGGCTCCAGATCATCCACCTTGGCAATGAAGAGGGTGTAGACATCAGGCTCCATACCTTCTGTATTCCACTGGAACTGATAGGCAAAGCCAAAACGGGAAAGATCGGTTTCACCATTTGCGGGATAGACCAGGATTGGAGGAGCCATGGGGTCTGTGGGCAGAGGCGTGGCATTGATGGTGATATCATCCAAGCTAACCGGTGGCTGGCTGCCAATAGTTGAATTGTTACTCCAGGAGAATATGAGGCGTTTCACGGTGCCGGAGGCTTCTCTGGGCAGATTGATGGTTGCCTGATTCCAGCCGCCGTACAAGCCATATTCAGCATTTCCCACTTGATAGGTGGAAGGGATTTCCGTGCCGGCTACTGGCACATAGGATACATCTGCCAGATACACTCTCATTCTATCCTGTGAGCTTTCACCCACGCTTTTCCACCAGAATTTGAGGGGGAATTCCAGGCTATCCTCATCAAACGCAAAATCACGATAGATGTGAGATACGCTGGTCGCAGTTTCTGAATAGGCGTTGGTCATGCCGCCATCATTGGAGATAAATACAGAGTAATTCCCCTGATGTGGGCTGGCAGTACCATGATGCCATTTGTTAGTTTGGTCTTCGTTTACCAACACCCAGATGTTGCTGCCGCCTTCCCACGTTTCCGTAAAGGGCAATGTGGTGGGCAGGTAGGCAGAACCGCTGAGGTTAACGGTCACGACTTCGCGGCTGAAGGTAAATACCAAGTTTCCATTGAAGGGCCCGCCTGCAGCGGTGGGGTGGTATTTTACCACAAAATCCCTGTATGTGGAGGGAGCGATGGGAGAGGTATCAAAGGGTTCTGCAGGGCTAAAGTAGGCGCCATTGACGTCGATGCTGTTGAAAACCAGATCAGAAGACCCGGAATTGCTGACCCTGAAAGTTTTGGTGGGCTCTTGATCCACCAGCACCATGCCAAAGCTCCAGCTACCGACATCGGGGACGATATTGAAAACGGCAGTATCAGAAGCAGGCGTGAAGGAGAAGAAGATGTTTGGACGATCGTCCATGGGTCCACCAGTCGGATCCATCATCCCCATATCGTCATCGGCATAAACAAGTGTTTTGCCTGGAGCGGTGGTGGCATAAACAGGTACATACTGATACCCGAAATTCCTTACATTGGTAAAGGCAGCCTCCACGATGATATTATCGATTCCATTCCACACAAAAGGAGTATCAAAATCAAAGAAGTTCCAGTCCATTCTATAGACTTCAAAATCCTCTGGGTCGTAACAGGTGGTGAATCCATCTTCATGGAATTCAGTAATGGACGTGGTGGTATAAGGAACGCCTTTGACGCGAACGGTGAAGTTTTCCATTGTACCCATACCCCAATCGAGAGGGTACCAACCCACTCTATCCAAAGTGCCTGCCACTGCTCCGGCTGCAAACAGCTCATCTGCAGTAAAGAGGGACTGCGTGCGGGCACCCCACACTAAGAAATCGGAGAAGAAGGGGAAAGGTACCTGCTTGGCACCAGTGCCAACGATGGCATCCCCAACGGGGTTTCCAACGGCGGAAAGCACTGATACAAAGTCTCTGCCGCCATATCTGGCAACGAGGTTTGCTTCAAAATAACCTTCCTGCTGGGCATTCACATATACCGGAATGAGGACGGATTCGTTTTGTTCCAGTACTGCGGGTAAGTTGACATCAGAAAACTGGAATCTGTCAGCATTGGGACCGGAGAAGTAGAGATCACTGCTGTTGAAGAACAGGGTTCCGCTGCCAACGTTGGTGATTTTGATGTCAATAGGTCCCACCCATCTATTTTGCGGAACAGTACCGAAATCTACAGAAAATAGGTCAAAGGCAAATTCCGGATACTCAGGAATGGGTTTGAAGCGTAGCTGGACATTGGGAAACCCCAGAGTGAGGAGGCTGGATTCATGATTGGCGGGCACAATCGGGCTTCCACTTACGTAATCCCTCAGACTGCGGTAAAGCCCGGGAGTGGGAGTGCAATAAAAGTACTCCAAATGGGTATTACTGCCTGGGCTTACATCGTTGACTGCTATCACCAGGTTATCTTCGTTGTTGTACAAGAAGGGTCTGTCCAGCGTGATTTCCACCCAGCCGGGTTCGCTTGTGATAGGCACTGTGCCACTAAAAACCTGAACCAGATCAGAAAAAGGAACCCATGAGCTTGATGCAGAAAAGTTATTTTTGTCTGTGTGTCCCATATAGATATCCCACTGGTTGCTATTGGAACCGTCTCCTCCACCATTCCACTCATAGGATATCTTTTCAATGCGCTGTCCAGAGGTGTTAATTTCATTTTGATAATAGATACCTTGCGTGTAGGAGTAATTATAAAACGGATTTATGGGCAACTGGAGGCTTGCATTACCGGTTCCAATGGGGATAAGACCGGCTTCAGCAGTTTTGAATGTCCACACGGGGCATCCCTCGGAATCACCAAAGCTGTTGTAAGGAATCACTTGCCAGAAATACTCGGTATCACTTTCCAGAGGTTCGCTGGGCGAATAGCTGGTTGTATAGCCGAGGTCTATCTCATTTTCCACATAGGTGGTGGGGTTTTCATACCACAAGGACAGTTTGTAGCCATCTGGTCCATACGCTCTTTCCCAGGAGATGGTGGAATAAATGGATACGGGGTCTTCACCATCTGTGGGGTAAACAGCAGTAGTGGGAGCAGGAGGAGAATCAATCACGGGAAGTGCCCAAGTGTAGGTAGTTCCTTCTGGAGGAAAGACTGTTGCATTCAATGTGATTCTACTGTCATTTGCTACTCCAGGTGTGGGGTTTATCCAAGAGGAATTACCCATCAGGTTCTTATAGTTTGTCGAGGGGGTTGCAGGTTCACCTCTGATGCCAACCTGGGCGTTGTTGTTAAGATGATTATTTTGCATGAGGCCATAGACAACTACCACCTTGTCGCCGTTTTCCTGCAGGCGGATCTGGAAGTTGTAGTTATCTCCGGTGGAAGCACGTTTGCGGAAGTTTGACCATTGCACCACCAATTCACGATTGGGGGCGCTGCCAACGGTTTCAATCCTCATGCTGGAGCCGGGTTGACCACCAAGGTCACTGCCCAATGCAGATATCCTGCTGATCAGATGGGGTGGCGTGATATTGCCAGCATAACTGATCGGTATGTACGTGGTTGGAATCCATACCGAAGGAGTGAGGGATGATTGACCAAGGCTGATCCAGCCATCGGTACAAACAGCTACCCGGTCGAAGGTCTTTCCCATATAGTTAAAATCAAATCCAATGGGGAATCCTGGACCAGTTCCTGAGCCTGACCCCACAGGTAAGGTGGGATCAAAGAAAACCTGTGCATTAGAACTTTCATTTCCCAGTACCATACCACCTGTGATTGGGGTATAAGTTCCAGCAGTGACGGTAAATATATAATCAACTGCCAGCTGGGCGAAACCCATGCTTGCAAACAGCATGAGGATAATCACGATAGAGAATCTTCTCATCTCTTAAACTCCTTGATTTTATGGGTAGTTTGTTAATGATTATTTTGTTTTTTGGGTCATATACGGGCTTACCCGATGCTTTCCTCCAAGACCATACCCGAGCTTGATTATGAACATATAAAAAGAGTATGAAAACACAGACAATGCAAGGCAAACACCGGGTTTTTGTGTGATTGTGCGATCATGATATAACAAAGGTGTTTGGCGGTACCGCGTATGTGATTTCGTTGTGGTGAATAGTTCATGCCAGAAACCAAGGTGGGCAATTAAGCATTTGAGCTGTGCTGTGCCTGAGAAGCAAGACTTCTCTTGAAGACATCCCGCAGGATGTGATGCAAGCGATGGGATGCAGGCAAAATATATCATCTAAGGCCTAATCCATCATGTTGTCAATTGCTTATAATACATTGGTTTTTTTAATCTCTGTGAAGTAGCTAAAGCGTTGTATTACAATAACACTAAGCTGACTTTGCACTTCATTGACCAAAGAAATAAATGCGGCTCAGGTTGTCAAGCAATAATATTCCGCCTATAATCTAATTATTTATGACATTATAGACCATTGTCAGAGCTCTATAAAAGTATTCACATATTCGTCTTAATGTATGACGTTTTTATTTTATACTGAAGCAAAGATGTAGGTTTTACATATTATGAATCTTAGAATATAATGCTTTTATATGCACTTGTATGTATTGACAGAATGGGGTTCTCGCAATATTTTACTAATATGAGGTGCAAAATGTTGATGATGGCTTTGTCTTTGCTGGGAAAGTCAATAGTCAAGCTGTAGTAAATAAAACCGATTTCCAGTTCAATGTGATCTGGCAAAGCGATCCTTTGGTTCAACGATTACCTGACAAACAATAGTGGGGTGTTTATACATCGTGTCCTACTTCTCCCTTATTAACCACCCTTGTCTCTCCTTTGTCTCGACAAGGGTGAGACAAGGGTGAGACAAGGGAGGCTAATGGGCGCGGAGTGAATAATGAATGGCGAATGATGAGATTGTATTCGATCTAAAATGGCGTCTCTGCCATCCCGGTCATGCTGCCGGTGAGGATTTCCGGCGCATCCCAAGGGTCAATCGCCAATAAGGCGTTACAAATCAGCGCCAGAACGAGTATCAATAGAGCTTTCAGTTTCATATGACATCCCTTTATTTCAGAAGCATCAGCTTCATCGTTTGCTGTTTTCCATCTGCATTCAAACGGCAGAAATAGATGCCGGAGACCACGGCGTTGCCATGTTTATCCTTGCCATCCCAAGCGAGGTGGTGGCTGCCGGATGCTTGCGGTCCAGTGAGGAGGGTTCTGATCTTCTGCCCGCGCAGGTTGTAAATCTCCAGCTTGGCAGGGGTGTCATCCTTGGCGATATCCACGCGGATGGTGGTGGCTGCCTGGAAGGGATTGGGCCAGGAGGAAATCAAGCTTGTGACCAGCATGGGAGCGTCGGTATCCTGTGCTTTCAGCTGGTGAAAGTTGCGTTTGGCATAACTGCCCAATGTGGTGCCGGGTTGGCTGAGAATGCCGGGAGTAAACTCCACCATTTCTCCTGTATCAGGCTTAAAAAGCTTGAAATCTATGGGTTCAGAGGCAATCTCGCTATATACCTGCAGCAGGGTTCCCAGTCTGCCATCATGATCCACCACCGGAGCCAATCCGCGCAATTCTTCATTTACAAAAGCTGCCAAGAGATCGCCCTCTTGTGCCTTATCGTCCAATCCACACATTATGGTCTGGCTGTCGGACTTGACGATTGGCGAGCCGTAGCCTGCCAGGATGGGGATGTGTTGGGCTGGGGCTGCCTCACGCGTGGACGCTGGATAGACAAAGGATGCAGGGCTTTCCATACTGATCCAGTAAGCCCGGCCGGGGCTCATGGTATGCAGGGTGTTGTATGGATTATCGGGCTCATAGATGCCTTCCGTGCCCTTCACCTGCAAGAGATAGGGGAAAATGCCAGTAAGTGCGTTGGTTGCCGCCATGGGCGTCTGGGGGATGTAGGCCGTTAGATTCCAGCCGGTATCGAGAGGGATGGGGGTATCTGGTGGGATGAGCCTGCCTTCCACAGTCCAAGTGGCGGAAGAGCTCATCAAGATGTTGTATCCTCTGCCATCGCTGAAGGACGTGAGGCTGGAAAATGGGTTGCCGGGGATGTAGGCTGCTTCGCTATCTTTAATCTGTATTAGATATGGCGTAAGGGGGCTCACCAGGGCGTCTATCGTGGGATCGTCCGGTGATACGTTCAAAGAGACCAGGTTCCAGCCGGAATGCAGGGCTATCTCCTGTGTTAAGAGGGGGATCAGGATGATGATATTGGAAAAAGCAGCAGGGGACGCCTCTTCACCGGAGTAATAGGCTTTCACAGCCCAGCGGTAGCTGTCATAATCCACGGTATTCCAGTAGCTATCCAGATATTCAGTTGCGCTAATGGGGATGGGGGTGAGAGATACCCAGGCGTCTTCATTGTCTTCCTCCCCATGCACGAGGCGCCACACCCTATAGCCAACGAGAGCTCTGGAGGAGGGTGCACTCCAGCTGATTATTATGGCGTCAAGATTCTCCTCAAGCGCCTGCACCTCTTGAGGTGGGAGGAGGATATCAGCAAGGGTAAAATCCTGTGTGGTGTTTTCTCCTCCCACGATAGTGACGCTGTGGCTATCGTCATAATAGCCCGGTTTGGAGGCGGATACAGTGTATGAGCCCATGGGAATATAAGGCAGACTGTAAGTGCCGTCTATGGTGGAAACAGTGCTGAAATCTGTGCCTTCCACGCTGATATAGGCGTCGGCAAGAGGCTCTCCGGCTACAGAGGCGATTCCGCTGAGACTGCCCAGAGCATCAACGTTTACCTCTAAAAGTCCCGTGATATCATTGCCGGGGTTTTGGTCACCGCTTAGAACTACCTTGCCATACAACACCTCTGCCCCTTCCGCAGTGGGCGTCCAGGGAATGGTGAAGACGAGGGTTTGGCCAGGCTGGATAGGAGTTCCGGATACTGATCCCACAAGGAGGTCATTTGCCCTGTAAAGCTGTACCTGGTAATCATCCTGGCTGCTTTGCCCCATATTGCTTACGGATATCTGATAATCAGTTGATATCCCTGCGATGGCATCGGTATCTCCCGTTAAGGAAACCGCTGCCAGATCATTGTTTATAACCTGGCTTGGGTATAGTTTGAGGACGGCCGCCTGCTGCACTGTGAAGTCGTATTGATTTGGATTGAGGTCGTTCAGGTAAAAGTAGCCATTATATGCTCCGCTCCAACCCCAGTTGAAATGAAAGTAGTATGTACCCTGGTATCCATCCAACACAAAGGAGTGTCCTCCCGAGCCCTGCCCCCGATAGATAATCGGGCGCCCCAGGTCCAGATCGTTTCTCAGCATGGATGCCCAGGTGGTGGCGACGTAATCATCAGCACGGTAATAATAAGCCTCACTGTTGTATCTGAAAAAATTGACCAGGGCGTGTCTGGCATCCGAGCTAAATGCACCGCTGCCATTGGCACCATACATCATCTCCACTGCCACTCCACAGTGGTAAAGCAAGGTGGATACATGAATGTTTTCCTGGGTAACAGAATTGGGCATCAAGCTCCAGTTGTAGGTAGTATCGCCGAAGTTTGCAGATTGAGTGCCATAACCATCTGCATGGTAAGAATGGGATCCATTGCCAGTGATGGGATAATTCCACTTCTTCATCACCTGTGCCATGGCAGTTGCCACACAGCCTGCCCACACATGGCCTTCGGGGCCGTTTGCAGCTGGCGGACACAGGGAGTTGTAAGGCCAGCCCTGATCCCAGGTGGTGGCACACAGGGGTGCAACATCTCTGGTGATCACATAGTCTGAAAAGTCTTTCTGTGACAGCTTGCTCCAGCCGGGGTCCACTGTCCATTCTGGATGGGAGCGGATTTCATGCATGCTGCGGCTATACTCTCCCAGATACCATTCTATGTGTGGAGGGATGTCTTCCACCGGGAAGGAGCCATCTGTGGAATATCCCAAGACGGGGGCGGAAAGATCATCTGCCGCCACCAATACAAAGCCCCCTGGGGAGAGGTTGATAATATAAAAATCCGCACTGATGGAGTTTTGGCCACGGTAAGGATAAGCCGACAGGGCGGTAACGGCTCTATTGGTCATACTTCCCATCAAACCTTCCGCTATCTGGGTGGCTGTATATTCTTCCACTCTTTCTGCCAGGAGTGCCCAGCAGATGACGGAAATCAGAAGGACAATCGTCAGTTTCTTCATGGGAACCTCATTTTACATTATCAGCTTCATGCTTTTCACACTGTATTACTCTTCATGGAACCCATGTAGATTGTCAATCATTAATTTCTGTCATCCGCCGGAAACCCGCTTGGGATGAAAGAATAGTGTTATGGATATTGGTTAATGATGTGTGTTACTGCCTCACAATCTTCTTGATGCTCGTTTCTGTAGGTGTTTTCATACGGAGGAAATAGATACCGGCGGGAAGCTTCTTGCCAGAGGCGTCCCTGCCATCCCAGCGGTAGTCTTGGAATCCTTTTGCTTTGCCCAAATACTGGTGTACACGTTGTCCCTTCAGATTATAGATACTCAGTTGATAATCCTGGTTGGGTCCTTTCATACCGATACGGATGGTGGCAGTGTCTGAGAAGGGATTGGGATAAACGTTGTGTATTCCGGTAAAGAGAGGGGTTTGGGTATCATCGGGGTTGGAAACCGGGATGATTTCATACGAGGCTTCGATTATATCACTGGGCAGCCAATTGGTTTTCAATGCTATTGCCTTGATCGTGGTATCCTCAGTAATGGTGATGGGCTCTGCATATTGGGGAGCTGATTCATCCGGCGTGCTGCCATCCAAAGTGTAATGGACATCGGCGTTGGGCGTGGAGCAATTGATGGATACTTCCACCATTCCCTTATACATTCCAGCTGGAGGATCGAAGATGGGTGAGGTAACAGTACCGGTGATGTTATACTCTGCGTAAACAGAGGAGCTGGGCACCCAACCTACCTTGTATGCTTTGGCTGTGATGGTGACGTTGGAATCTGTAGATAGATTGATGGGAGCAGTATAAAGGAAAGAAGTTTGAGACGGTTCAGTTCCATCCATGGTATAGCGTATCTGGGCACCTGAAGTGGAGCAGTCTAATACCACGTATTGTGGGGTTGTATAATGTCCTCCAGGAGGAGTAATGGTGGGGGTGGCAACCGTTCCTGTGATGACATAATGTGCGCTAACAGTAAGGCTTGGTGTCAGATTCTCCTTGAATGCTTTTGCCTTGATGGTGACAATGGTGTTTTCTGGCAGGTGAATGGGATCTACATAGAGGGCGGAATTTTCGGTTGGCTCTGATCCAGTGGTGGTATAGCGGATCTGGGCACCTGAAGTGGGACAGCTAAGGATAATGTTTTGTGGGCTTGTATAATCTCCCGCAGGAGGATTGAATACGGGGTTTTCTACAGTCTGTGTTCCGCTGCCGGCATTGATGTGATACATATCATCCGGCCAGGAACCCACAACCCCGTTTACCTGGCTTGTAACGCCCGGATATGCAGACAGCACCAGTTGTCTATCGTAATCCCATACTTTGAAGCTGATGTCTTCGCCGTTGGTTTCTGTGAATATCTGGATGAGGCATCCTGCCACGCCATCAACCACCATAATGTTTTCCTTGCCGCGCAGTTGTTCCTGCCCATTTACCGTAACGAAAGCTGCCAAGATATCATTGTTTGAGGCAGGGATTCCATTAATGGTTACTTCCGCCATCACGGTCATACTGCCGCTCAGAACCAAGGGGTCGTCAAAAGGGTCTTCCAATGGGGCATCAGATTCTGGGAACACAATCTCCAGCTCTGTAAACATCACTTGACCGCCGTCAGGATTGGGGTGGTAGGGAGGATCGATGGCGTTTGAGCCCCAAGTGTGATCGTTGTAGAACATGAGCCCCACTTTTCCCACTTTGTTTTGCCCCTGCATGCCGGTGTAAACCACTTTGTCTGCAGGATAGACCCACATTGGTTTGATGTTGGCAAACTGGGGTGTTTCCACATTGTTCAGCACAATGGGGTCGCTCCAATAATTTCCATTATTGGGAGATACGGAAATCCAGATTTCGGGAGTATTGGTAAAAGCGGCATAATCACTATCGTTATATTCGTTGTACATACGGGCGCGGTAAGAGTTTTGCCATACAGCCACCATCATGCCTTGATCGTTGGCGTTACTTATCTTCAAGTTGTTATAATGGAATAGCATGGCATCGGAATGTGCGCTTTGATCCCAGTGTGGGAAGGGGAAATCTGTGACCATCATGGGAGCGGTGACGTCTCCGGAGATGGCAAATTCATCCACCACCCCATAGGGCGCCTCGATATCCCAGGGAGTGAAGTATGGGTTAAAGTGATCATCCGCAGGCTTTTTGGGGTGCACTTCGTTTACGGTAACCTGTTGGGTGGCTGGGTCATATACAAATTCTTTCACATACTGGAGGTTGGGATAGTAGTATCCGTTGTATGTGGAAAGGGCATACACACACAGCACGTGGACTCTGCCATGTTGATCGATAGCGGCATTGAGGTGGGAGCTATTGGCGATATTGAAGGTAAGCTGATCGTTTGTATAAGGCAGACCTGTATCGCTATTTTCAAAGTAGCCCGTTGGGTTGCTGGGACCCGTGGGAGGGTTCCAAGTGGGCAATTTATCCCAGAAGCTGAGGCGCGCCCACTGTCCCTGACCATAGTTTGGGCAAATAAAGATATCGAGGTCTTCCTCATCTATTGCGGTGTCTCCATCTGCTTCCGTGGCAAAGTGATATCCGGCATAGTATAGATTTCCAGCGTTATCCACCGTGAGGGAATGGAAGGGTCTGCGCCACTGGGCGTCGATATTCCACTGATCCATTTCCGGGATGCTGGTGTGGCTCCATACCAAGGGGATGGCGTTCTCGATGTCGTTTGCATTAAAATCGGCATAGGCGATATAGGGGTTTTCACAGGGTCCATAGCTCATCGTTTCAGCATTGCGGGCAAGCACATATACTCTGCGTTTCCCTGCGATGGGAGAGGGTCCGATCTGCATGGAGGGCCAGATGAATTCGCTGTGGTAGGTGACGGTGCCATTGGGGTGGGTCACCTGGGTGGGGTTGTTGATAATCACTTGGGCATCGTTCCACAATCCAGAGAAGCCGCTCAGAAAGGCGTCAGATACAAACTGAACCTCCAGCTCTGCATCAGCATCTGTATTGGCATGCCAGGCATACATGGGCTTGCCCGAGATGGGATCAACAGCCATTGCAGGATAGCCCTCGTTATTTTGCATATTGGTGATTTCGTTGTTTGCCACCAAGTAGCCATTGCCATCCAAATAGGAGTAAAACACACGTCTTACGCCGGTTGGCTGACGACGGCCGTGATAGGTCATAAAGTATCCACCACCTGCAGAAGGGGGGATCACTCTGAGGGGCAAACCGTTGTAAGATCCTATCATATAGTCATAATAGCTGGTCATGATGGATGTGGGCAGTTTGCTAAAGTTATATTCCGGTATATTGCGTCTTGGTGGCATCCTGTATCCCAAGGGAGATGCAAGGGGCTTCCGGTTTGTGCTTGTTTGCATCTGTTTGGCATACGCCACGTTTAATAGGAGAGCAATGGTCAGCAGAACAAGTATAAGTTTTTTCATTGGTTCCTCCCTTTCGGTGTTACTTGCTGAGCAAGAGCTTGTGTGTTTTAGTGATGCCAGGTGATTTCATGGTAACGAAGTATATTCCAGAAGATACCTCTTTGCCTTTATCATCTGTACCATTCCATACGACAGTGTGGGAGCCTTTATCGATGCGTGCATCAATCAGGCTGCAAACCCTCTGTCCTTTAATATTATATATCGTAAGTGTGACCGGTGTGTTATCGGCTGCCACATCATATTTGATGGTGGTGCTGGGGTTGAAAGGATTGGGATAGGAGCCCTTGAGAGTGGTCTCCAAAGCGAGGATATCATCCGCCGCTACACTCTGGGGTTCCAAGATAATGAAGCCAGACTGGGTGCCATAGCTTTGCCCAGGCTCCAGTTCCAAAGAGGTCACCAGGGGCAGCTCCTGCCCATCCGGTTTGAGGATGCTAAAGTGGGCTTGTTCCCCAGCTTCCTCACAATAGATTTGAATGAGGGCGGCAGGGAAGGATTCCGGAGCGATGAGGACTTCCGCACCCCGCAGTTCTTGACCCACCCTCGCCAGCAGAATGTCTCCCACCTCAGCAATATCGCAGCGTGCCAAAATAACAGCGCTATTGGGTTTGAGAGTCACTTCCGGCAGCTCTTCCCTCCGCATTGTCCCAGCAAGACCATTCTCCTGGCTGCCTCGGTTGGGATAGATCAGGCTGTGATTACCGCTTATTTTGATCCAGTAACCCTTGCCAGGATACAAAGTATTAAGCGTGTTATAAGGATTATTGGGAATATATACCCCATCCGAGCCCTTAACCTGTTGCAGCCAAGCTGAGATGGAAGACATGGCTGTGCCTGTATTCATCTGAGTTTGAGGTAAATACGCCACCATATTCCATCCATTGCTGAGAGGGATGGGAGTGTTGGGCGGGATTTGCGTACCTTGCACCTGCCAATTGGCGGAAGAACTCATCTGGATGCTATATGCCTTACCATCGCTGAGGGATGTAAGGTTTGAATATGGATTGCCGGGAATGTATACTCCCTCTGTGCTCTTGATTTGCTGCACATAGGTGGCAATGGGGCTGATGAGAGTTGCAATTGAATGGTTGGGCGGTGACACATTCAAAGAGATCAGATTCCAGCCGGATTGCAGGGGTATATTTTGGTAATTGGTGGAGCTACCATCGCTGTGCACGCTAAAATCATCCACATAGAACACGAAGGCATCATCACTGATGCAGCGGATGGCAATATATACGCTCTGGTTGTCATAAGCGCTGAGGTCAAAGATATATTCAGTCCAGTTGGTAGGGGCCTCACTATAGGCTCCGTTGATCCATTGGAAGCCCTGCTGTATGATATTGGGAAGGAACGACACACCCACGCGGAATCTCTCCAGCCCATAAACGGCAGTGTGACTGCGGGCATAGAACCTGATGGCGCTGTTTGTGCCCAATTGGATTCTGGGGGTGATCAGCCAGTCGTTATTGGGACCGTGGATAGCGGCAAAGCTGGCTGCCATCTTGCTACCAGCATGAGGATCAAGACCGGTCATGGGAGGCACTGTGGCACTGGGGTTGAAGATGATGTATGCCATCGCGTTGCTTGAGTTTGGGAATTGCACATCGCTAAAGCCATAGGTCTCAGAGGCGTCAATATCCATCAGAGTCCAGGGAGCAAACATAGTGGCAAAATTGGCATGGCTTTCAAAGTCGTCTGCAAATACAACCTCTGCCATCTGCAGATCCACGGTCACCTGGATGGTAGCCTGGGCAGATTCGCCTGCGGCATGGATGGCAGATACTCCATAGATATAGGTGCCATTGGGCACTTCCAGTTCGGTATAGGTGGTGGCATTAGGATCGTTCAAGGTAGCGATCAGCACGTTGTCACGATACACTTTGAAGCCAGACACGGCACGGCTGGAGGGAGCGATATCTTTGTGTAGCACGTCAAAATCAGCCTTGGCATAGGTGTGGGTGATCTGGGGAGCTTCCACGATGGGGGTAAGGGCAATGTTTTTCATACCGGTACCAGTAGCCACAAAGGTCTGAATAAGCCAGTTGTAGGTGAGGGTAGAGGCGATATTGCTGAGAGTATCCCATTCACCTTGGAAATACATCATATTGCCTTTGCCTTCGATGGGAGGACCAGCATCACAGCCGGC
>Ga0172382_10000834_pt1 | contig 57242 bp, 60 predicted proteins | sample Leawel138RmetaG_FD_122245 | JGI IMG/M metagenome (GOLD analysis project Ga0172382, IMG submission 122245) | Leachate microbial communities from a municipal landfill in Southern Ontario, Canada - Leachate well 138R metaG | ecosystem: Engineered > Solid waste > Landfill > Unclassified | place...
ATTCTCTTTCATGGTATGACAGTGCGGTAGGTCCTTCGGTCTGGATGTAAACCGGATTATCATGTTTATCTGTAATTACTCTTTTGAATATTCCAGAAACTTGAATTCCCGTATTGTATTCGATGGTTCCTAAATTTTTGGATTCAATCAATTGTCGAATTCCTTCCGTCCCACCGGTTCGTAATCCCATTTGATTGGCGAATTGTTCCAACACAAAATTCAAGTGTGCAAAATCTGGGGTGACATACAACTGAGGTTGCGGTTTTGTAATATCAAAAGAAACTTCGGCCGCCGAAATATCGTAAGGAATTTTCCTTACTTCTTCGGACATACACCATTTACTTTCACCAATTGACGAAAGCAATCCCGCACCGTAAATCTTCGGATTTTTTAAATCTCCAATTAATCCATATTCCACAGTCCACCAATGTAGATTCCGAATTTTAGACATTTCAGAAAACACAGTTTCGGTATTTTGTAAGTCCAAAACCTTTTGCTCTGCGCGATCAATTACCTTGGGATCGCTTTCTCTGTCTTCTTTTACAATGGATAAATGACGAATCGCCTCATACATTTCATAATCCATCGCAGAAGAAATCGCTTTGCTTCCAATCTCACCAAAACGACGTAAATATTCAGCGTATTCGGGATTAGCAATAATCGGTGCATGCCCTGCGGATTCATGAATAATGTCTGGAGCAGGTGTATATTCTATATTTTGAATTTGTCGAATGTCGTGTGCAATCACCAACACATTGTACGCTTGAAATTCCATAAATGCAGTGGGCGGAATAAATCCATCCACAGCAACTGCTGCCCAACCGATGTCTTTTAGAATCCGATTCATTCCGTACATACTTGGAATTTCTTCTGTAGAAATCCCGGTACGTTTCAACCCTTCTATATAACTCCCGTGGGCAACTTTACGAAGATAGTCCACATTTTTTCGCATTACATAACGCCATACCGCCTGATCAATGGGCGTATAATTCTCATAATGTTGGTCATTGATAAACTGCCTCAAATGTTGGGGCAATTTTTTCAACACTTCATTTTCTTCGTAAATCATAATCCTAAGAATTTTGGATTAGCTAAAGTACGATTATTTCAACGAAAGTGCAATTGATTTGACAGCCTATATTCCCTACTAATCAAAAAGAAGCTGCTTTTAATACGACTTTTTGGTTTTTAAGAATTATTTCCATTAGAATTCAATTTTCTTTCCCACATCCAAACCGTGTGATTTCGCAAGAACGCCACACAAATGAAAAAGCATGCGCGCACCTACATTTCCATCCCAATCTCCTTCACCCGGAGAAACTTCTACCAAATCAAAACCAATAATTTCTTTTCCAGATTCTGCGAGTTGAGACAATAAATAAGTCGCTTGTTCAAAAGACAATCCTCCCGGAACGGGCGTTCCTGTATTCGGACAATACCACTGATACAAAGCGTCTATATCAAAACTAATGTGTACTTTTTGGGGAAGATCATTGATGATGGCCAAACATTTCTGTTTCCAATTTCCACCTTCGAATTCTTCCTTTTTCAAATCCAAATCCGTAAAAACCCGAACTCTTTCGCCCGCTGCTTTTACTGCTTCTACTTCTTGTTCACAGAAATCACGAATCCCAACCTGAACAATTTTCTTGATCTGAGGGATTTTCAACGCATTGTACATTATGGAAGCGTGAGAATGCGTAAATCCTTCGTAAGCCTCTCGTAAGTCCATATGCGCATCCAAATGCAAGATTCCAAAATTATCGTGCTTGGTCGCCAAAGCTTCGTAATATCCAAGGGGTGTGGAATGATCTCCACCCAAAAGTCCTACTTTTTTATTTTGATTCATCCAAAAAAGAACGCGTTCTTTCACTTCGTTTTTGAATTGATCACTTTCTTGGTTTATTTTCTGAAGGTTTTCTGTGAGAAGAGCTGAATCTTCCACGTTCTCTCCTTTTTCCAACGCTTCAATAATCGTCAATGCTTTTTCTTTCAACACATCGCTTTTTGATTTCCAATTTGGAATTTCTTGGTCCATATAAATCCCTAACTTCCATAAATCCGGAAATTCTTGATTCAGTAAATCAATTTGAAAAGAAGCTTCAAAAACCGCATCTACACCTTCGGAAGCACCGGCTCCATAGCTAACCGTAACTTCCCACGGCGCGGGAACGATGATTATTTCGCTTTGTTCGGCCGAAAAAGGCAATCCATACAAAGTGGCATCTGCCAATCCAGGTTGATTAGGGTCAAAATTATTTATGATTTCTTGTTTGGTCATTTTGAGTAATTTGAATTTAAATACAAAGATAGTTTATTCATCAAATTTTAAAATATTTGAATAAAATTTGTAAGACTTGACAAAATCAATAAAAAAGGTTAAATTTGGACACATCACTTTTTAAGACGGAATACTATGAACTACTCTAAATTACCGCCGGAAGACATGATTTACGTACCGGCTACACTTGAAGATGCAGAAGACTTAAGCGGCGTTGCTATACGCTCAAAACGTCATTGGGGTTATTCAAAAGAAGCTATGGAGCTTTGGAATCAGAGTTTGACTATTACAGAAGATTTTTTAAAGACACATACAGTTATCAAAGCAACTTTGGAAGATGAAATCGTTGGTTTCTTTGCTCTCGAAGAAATTAAACCTGTTACAAGAATCGCTCAGTATTGGATCGATACGCCTTATATGAAAAAAGGATACGGTTCGGCTATGTTTAAATACGCGCGTGAATATTTGAAGCAAAACAATGTGGAAAAAGTCACCCTGCTTCTCGACCCGAATGGATTGACCTTCTTTGAACGCAGAGGTGCCAAAGTGTTGGATAAAGTAGAACACAAAGTGAAGAATAAGTTCCTATACATTGTGGAATTACCCATTACTTAACCCAATTTTCTGAAACCCAATTGGTAAGCATCAGAATCTTCAAATCTAAAATCACATGATGGATGGAAGGCTTCCGCTCACTGTGTTTTTCGCTTGTTCGATTGCATTTTCTTTTACTTTTTCTAAGGCTTTGTTTAACGTAACCACCAAAGTGTCCTCCAATTGTTCTTTATCGGCAAGCAATCCCGATGCAATTTGAATATCTTTAATCGTAGCTAATTCTGTAAGTGTAATTGAAACCGTTCCATCCGAAGAGGTTTCTGTAAAAGACTGACTGTCTAATCTTTCTTTAAGTTTCCCGAAATTTTCTTGGACGGCTTTGAACTTGCCCATCATTTCCATCATGTTTCCAAACATAGTCTTGTATTTTTAATTAGATATTGAGATTATATCACCGATTCTCACTGCGCTGTACACTCTCGGAGCGCGATCTGCAATTTTAATCGGTTCACCGGTCAATAAAATCCATTCGGCTTCATCTTCCGGACAAAAAAGTTTAATGTCATCCACTACTTGCAACTGTGAATTAAAGGTAGGACAAATATGCGGCGCATTCCGATCATACGCTTTGTATCCATTTGTGGTCTTAATAACAATGATTCCTTTGGAACCCGTTCCTTCGCCTCCCACATAGGTCCAATTCCTTGTTTCCAATTGACTATAAAGCGGTAAATTTATATTAATAGATGCTGAAATTGCATACTGTGGATTGCAGTTTTTCTGGCCATCATCATCCCTACAAGCCGTGAATATAACTAACAAACTCACTAAAACAAAAGGCGTTAACCTTTTCAAAATATTAAAATTCATACCACTATTTATATAATTATTTCTTATCTTTGCAAAGATAGTCCTGCGGAATAGACCGCAGGATTATTCTTTTTTAAATCATTTAGATATGGCAAATATACAATATGTAACGAAAGAAGGCCTGGACAAATTGCGTGCTGAGCTCGATCAATTAGAGTCCATCGAAAGACCTAAGATATCACAACAAATTGGAGAAGCAAGAGACAAAGGAGATTTGTCTGAGAATGCGGAATATGACGCAGCTAAAGAAGCTCAAGGGCTTTTGGAAATGCGCATTTCAAAATTAAAGGATCAAGTTGCGAATGCGCGAATTATTGACCCTTCCTTATTAGACAAAACAAAAGTTTCTATATTATCCACTGTAAAAATTAAAAACTTGGCCAACGGAATGGAGATGAGTTATCAACTTGTTCCTGAAACCGAAGCCGACCTTTCAAAAGGAAAGATTTCCGTAAATACACCGATAGCCAAAGGATTACTAGGAAAAAAATTAGGCGAAACCGCAGACATCGTTTTGCCAAATGGAAGTGAATTGAAATTTGAGATTTTAGAACTTAAACTCGATTTAGATGCCTAGTATATTCACAAAAATCATCAACGGTGAAATTCCTTCCTATAAAATTGCAGAAAATGACGAGTTCATTGCGATTTTAGATGCTTTTCCCGTAGTGAAAGGCCATGTTTTGGTCATCCCTAAAAAGGAAGTGAATAAAATTTTTGATTTGGATAAATCCACCTATTCGGGATTGATGGATTTCGCGTATGAAATCGCACAAGGAATAGAAAAAGCAATTCCATGCTTACGCGTGGGCATGGCGGTTGTGGGACTTGAAGTTCCGCATGTTCATGTTCATTTAATTCCACTAAATTCGATGGGTGACATGAATTTCTCAGGTCCGAAATTGGAAATAAGTAAAGAGGAAATGACAGAAATAGCCGAAAAAATAATCGCACAATTATAAACAATGAATAAGTACTTAAAATTAGCAATCGCAGCTCTCATGATTGTAGGCGGAATCTATTTATTTACGATCCGTGAATATGGATGGGGATTTATCGTCTTGATGTTAACATCCTTCCCTATTTTATTATATTTCAAAAACGAATATATCTTACTGGCATTCTGGCACATGCGGAAACAGAACATTGACAAAGCCAAAGGGTTTTTAGATAAAATAACCAATCCAAGCAGTCAGCTTATTAAAAAGCAATACGGTTACTTTCATTACATGAAAGGAATTACGGTAGCGCAAACCAACATCAATGAATCTGAAAAGTTGATGAAAAAAGCGTTGGAATATGGTTTAACGTACAAGCATGACCGCGCCATGGCGAAATTAAGTTTAGCGGGTGCTGCAATGGCAAAAGGAAGAAAACAAGAAGCTGAAATTTTGTTGAAAGAATCCAAAGCATTGGATAACAAAGGAATGTTTACCGATCAGATAAAGATGATGCAAGAGCAAATGAAGCGAATCAATGTCGGAAGAAATCTTCAAAATCCAAATATGCGAAGAAGAGGAAAACATTTCTAAACTTTGATTACGATGCAATTCATGGATTGAATCCCTGCAAAAAGTCCGTGCAATCGGATTTTTTTTGTCCGCAAAATTCAAATCAAAAAATCCCTTTCCAAAATGAATTAGAAAGGGATTTAATTTATTTTTCGGTTGAAATTATTCGGTTACCAATAACCGGAATCCTTCACCGTGGATATTCACAATTTCCACTTTGGGATCATCTCTTAAGTATTTTCTTAATTTGGCGATGTACACATCCATACTTCTCGAAGTGAAATAATTATCGTCATGCCAGATTCGAGTAAGCGCTACTTCTCTGGGCATCAAGTCATTTTTATAGACAGCCAACAGTCGAAGCAATTCACTTTCTTTTGGAGAAAGTTTGTGCGCAATATCTCCAATTACCAATTGGCGAAGTTTTGCATTGAAATGAAAATTACTGATTTTAAATTCATCTTGTTCAAATTTCTCTTCGTCCGATGAATTTCTTTGCAATACAGCTCTTATTTTATATAACAAAACTTCGGAGTCAAACGGTTTAAGGATGTAGTCATCCGCTCCTATTTTGTATCCAGCCAGTACATCTTCACGCATGTTTTTAGCGGTAAGAAAAATAATGGGTTGATCATTCTTCAACTCTTTAATCTCTTTTCCTAATGTAAATCCATCCTTTTTAGGCATCATCACATCTAAAATACATAAATCATATTCTCCTGCTTTAAACTTTGCTAAACCATCTTCACCATCAATCGCATGGGTAACATCAAAATCATTTATGGCAAGATAATCTTTCAAGACAGCTCCAAAACTTGGATCATCTTCTACTAAAAGTAGTCTTTGTTTATCATTCATTGTTTTTCTATTTAATCGGTAGTTTAATAAAAAACGCACTTCCTTTTCCAAGTTCGCTTTCTGCATAAACCACACCCTTGTGTAATTCAACTATTTTCTGAACGTATGCCAAACCAAGTCCGTGCCCTTTCACATTGTGCACATTCCCTGTCTCTTCACGGTAAAACTGATCAAAAATCTTTTTTAATACCGTTTTTTGAATTCCTATCCCTTCGTCTCTAACCTCAATAACTATTTTATTATCTTCATTGTAGGTCTTCACATAGATTTGAGGATTCTCGTTTGAATATTTCCGGGCATTATCCAATATATTATTTATGACGTTCTCCAAATGGAATATATCGCCTTCTATTATAGATCGACTCGCTTGATAATCTTCAAAAATAGTGCCATTTAAGTTATTGACTATAAATCGCATAGTGGACACACTTTTTCGAACCAAATCATTGAGATCTAATTCTTGTACATAAACATCGACTTGATTCCGTTCCAACTTCGCCATTCGCAAGAGCATTTCAACTTGGGTATTCATCCGTTTGTTCTCTTGCTTTATTAAATCTGCATAGTATTTAATTCGTTCTTTATCGGATATAATTTTCTCATTTTTCAATGCATCCGACGCAATATTAATTGTGGCTATAGGCGTTTTGAACTCATGGGTCATATTATTGATGAAATCGGTTTTGATTTCAGAAATATTCCGCTGAAGTTGCATATAATATATTGCCAATGAGAAAACAGAAACAATGATGATGGTAAAAATCAAAGTCAACATCACAATCGGAATAATGGGTCCTAAAATGGATAATTGTTTATCTGGAAAGTAAGTCGAAAGAAGATATTGGGGTTTGTCGTGGTTGTCATAAAAAATAGGAATGGTGTATTCCTTGTACTTTTCTTTAAATTCTGAACTAACTACCTTTGTCAATGTAGAGTCCGCCTTCAAAATAGCGAGTTGTGGATGGGATTGAACTCCGCGTATCCGAAGTTGTTTGTTGTAAATGGAATCGAGTAATTTAAAGTTTATTCGTTTATCAATCGGACGATTTCCAGCATCCAATCGCGCCAAACGTTCAATGGTGAAGGTGGAGTTTTTAAAGTTCTCTTCCGTATCAAGATTCAAATTTTGAATCATATTTGCACCGGAATCTTTTGGAATACGAACGGTTTGTTCTTGGGAATATAAATTGGCACTAATTAAACTGTCGTTGTATTGATTTGAAATGGGAACTACGGATCGTTCCAAAATATACCGCGTCATGGTTATATACGTCGTTCCTGCAGAGTCTTGAACCAATTGGGAAGACATCACTTGCGGTTTTTCAGTCGAAGCTTCAAAATCATTCCGAACTTTTTCAAAACGGGAATAGTATTGTTGAAGTTCCAATTGATTGATTTCATCCACCGTTGCATTCAGCGCTTGATAGACACGACCGTTAAATTCTTCGGTATGAGACACAAACACTTTTTGCGTCCAGTAAAACTGGATGATGACCAATCCGATGAGTGCAATACTCATCAGAATAATTAATATCTTATTAAATCCTTTCTTCATAGAAATCTACTTACAAATCTAACCTTTCCAAATTTGTTAAAATTTAGTTTAACAACGAATTAACTTGTTTGGAAACGCTTTAACAATTCGTTATAAACCCGTTGGAATTCTGATTTTAAATGACTGAGGTCTAAGTCGTTGTTAATCACAAAATCAGAGTGTTCCATACGCAGTTCATCTGTCCATTGTGTGCGAATGCGGTCCTGGACTTGTTTGGGATTCAAACCGTCTCTTTTCACCACTCTTTCAACGCGGAGTTCTTCTTTTGCAACTACAGAGATGATGAGATCACAATCTTTATAGGAACCGCTTTCAAAAAGTATAGCGGCTTCTTTTATAATAAATTCTGATTTTTGATTTTTCACCCAATTATGGAAATGTTCGAATACAGCTGGATGGACAATTTCATTTAGTTTCTCTAATAATTTGGGATTTGCAAAGACTTGCGCAGCGACAAATTTTCGATTGTAAACACCGTCCTCATAAGCCTCATCGCCCAAAAGCGATGATATTTTCAACCGCAATTCATCGTTTTCTTTAATTAACAACTTTGCTTCGGTATCGGAATCATAGACGGGAATCCCATTTTCTGCAAACCATTTTCCAACCGTTGTTTTTCCCGAACCGATTCCACCGGTAAGACCTATTATTTTCATTTGAAAAAATTAAATGACCTTACGAAATTAAACAAAAAAACCGAAGTTAAAAACTTCGGTTTTCGTATCGATTAACTAAATTAATCCTTCTTATCGTCTCCGCCCGAATAGCGCGCTGAGCTCAACTCTTTGGAAATCGCTGCGCGTTCAAATTTAATTTTCCCGGCACCCGTTTCTAACATAACGGTATCTGTTGAAATTTCAATTACTTTACCGTGAATTCCTGAAGTGGTAACCACCCAATCTCCACGTTTTAATTCTTCTTGGTATTTTTTCTCTTGTTTTTGCTTCTTCAAGTTAGGGCGAATCATTAAAAAATACATAATGACAAACATACCTCCGAATAACAACAAGGTGGACATTCCTCCTCCTTCACCTCCGCCTCCGAACTGTGAAAATACTACTGCTAAATTCTTCATTTCTAAATTTTATCTTCCGTTTAAATTATTTACTTCTATTTATTGAGGTGTTGTCGCTACTGGCAAAGTGGCTGAAAACGTCCACTTCTCCGTACCATTAATGGTATTGGTAGTAAGTGTAACTGTATTGGTCTGTTTTCCGTGCTTACCTTGTGCATTGTATGAAATCTTCAATGAATCACTTGCTCCCGGTGCAATTGGGTCTTTTGGCCATTCGGGCACCGTACATCCACATGAACCTACTGCTTTTTTGATAATCAAAGGTGATTTACCCGTGTTGGTAAACTTCACATAATGATCCACTTTTGCTGCTTCGGGTAATTCTCCCAAATCATACGATGGTGTCTCAAATTTCAGTTCAGCCGCAGTTGCAGGATCTACTACATTGCTTGCTTGTTCTTGTTTTTCAGCATCGCTAAAAAGATTGGATGCTTTATCTTTCTCACACGATACCATGGTCAAAATTGCCAAGACACCTACTGTAAAAATTGTATTTTTCATTTTCTTTCGTTTTTATTGTTTGATTTTTAAGGGACTAAAAGTAAGAAAAATCTTTTGAGTTGAATAGTTAAATTAAAAAAAGTAATTAAACGTCGTTCATCTCTTTCAAAGATCGATCTAAAATTCCATTGACAAATACTTTACTTTTTTCTGTTGAATATACTTTCGACAATTCAATGTATTCATTCAAGGTTACTTTGGGTGGGATGTTTGGAAAATAGCGGAATTCGGTCAATGCCATTTGCAACAAAATTAAATCCACACTGGCTATCCGATCCAATTCCCAGTTGGTCGCTTTTTCTTCGATTAACTTTCGGGTTTCATCGGAATGACGAATGGTCGTACGGAATAAATCAATCACAAATTGACGGTCTTCATCGTCCTTATAAACTTTAAACAACTTCAAGCTCGGACCACTTTTTGGCACAAAAGACTTTAAAGTGACCATCACCATGGAATTGGCAATATGAACGTCATCTGCCCAATATAAATTTTGCCCTTCCAACCATTCGTGTAAACTTTCATTGGGCGCTATGATTTGTTCATAGATATCCATTATAAATGCTTTGTCTTTATCAAAAGTAGCATTTGGGGTTTTCATATAGTTGATATACAAATCGCTCTCTACAATCTCTTTGTAAAGTAGGTTTGGATACGAATCCAATTTGCTCCAAGCTAACTGTTTGTTTTTTTCAGAATAGTCTACTAACTCTTCATTCTCATCCAAAATTCGAAACATAGCATTGTTCACGAATTTTAAATTGGGATTTAAATCTTGTTCCGTTGGAAAGTTTTTGGTTTTAGCGCGTTCAATTTTATCTTCTGAAATCTCTTTTTGAAATTTTAATAAATTGAGTAAATTGATGTATAAATCATAAATTTCATCCACTCCTTTCAACATACTTTTCTCAACAAGCCTTTGATTGGTGTCAACACCACCTGTTTTCCAGGCATAAATTGCCTGCATGGCTTTCTCACGAAGCTGTCTTCTTCCCAACATAATTTCAAAATAATTAAATCGCCTTAAGCAATGGCAAAGGTATGCAAAAAGCCTTAACTTTGTGACGTGAAAGAACTACAATCTTTAAATAAATTTCTTTGGAAGTACCGTAAGCAGTTAGGAGCTGGCTTTGTTATGGTGGTGCTTTCGAACTTTATATCCGTTTATTCGATTGGTTTTGTTGGGAGTGCGGTCAATGAAATTCAGTCTTTACTTACTCAATTTCAGTCCCAAGAAGTCGCTGATTTATCGACTGTGAAAAATAGTTTGATGTATGCTGCGCTTTTATTTATTGGTCTGAAAATTATAGCAGGTTTATTTTCTGTTGGCGTTCGGTTGATGATTATTGCTACTTCTCGTCATATTGAATACGATTTAAAAAACGAGATTTTCAAACAATACCAAAGACTTTCACTCTCCTTTTACAAAAAACACAAAACCGGAGATTTGATGAATCGAATCACCGAAGATGTTTCCTATGTACGGCAATATTTAGGTCCTGGAATTATGTATCCCATGGATTTAATTTCCAGAGCGACGATTATATTGGTATTTATGATCAACATAGATCCGATGATGACGCTTTATACATTGGGCCCCTTGCCTATTCTTTCGTATTTAATTTATAAAGTTGCTTCCACTATCAATAAAAAAAGCAAGGAAGTTCAGCAACAACAATCCGAAGTTTCATCGATGGTTCAGGATACTTTTTCAGGAATTCGGGTCATTAAATCATTCAATACCGAAGAATCTACCAAGGCAAAATACGCGAAGGAAGCTGAAGGTTATGAAAAAAAGGCGCTTTCACTTGCACAAGTTGAAGCATTCTTTTCTCCTTTGATGATTTTGGTTGTAGGTCTTAGTAATTTATTGATTCTTTATATTGGTGGGCTTCGGTATTACCAAGGGATTTTGGACATCGGTGTCATTGCCCAATATTTTATGTATTTAAATATGTTGATTTGGCCTTTTACATCGCTAGGATTTGTAACGATGTTGATTCAAAGAGCCGAAGCTTCCATGGCGCGAATCAACGAATTTATGAAACAAGAACCAGAAATCGTTAATTCGGTTGAAAAAGAAACTCCTATTTTCGGAAAAATCGAATTTAGAAATGTAAGTTATACTTATGAGAATACAGGTATTCAGGCTTTAAAAAATGTTTCATTTACCCTTGAGAAAGGAAAATCTGTCGCGATTATGGGAAGAACGGGATCAGGTAAATCAACTATCGCTCTTTTATTAGCACGTATGTTAAAACCAACGGAAGGTCAAATTTTGATTGACGATATTCCGTATGAAAACCTAAATTTATATTCTTTACGAAATGCCATAGGATTTGTTCCGCAAGAGGCTTTTTTATTCTCCGATTCCATTGTACACAATATTTTATTTGGTGCGGATGAAGAAAAAGGATTGGAAGAAGCCAAAGAATTCGCTCGAAAAGCGGCAGTACATGATAACATCGATCAATTCAGAGAAAAGTACGATACCATTTTAGGTGAACGAGGTGTAACTTTATCCGGAGGACAAAAACAACGGATATCCATTGCACGGGCTTTAATCAAAGAACCCGAGATATTGGTTTTCGACGATAGCTTATCCGCCGTTGATACAGAAACCGAAGAGAAAATCTTGAATAATTTGCAATCTGAAATGAACCAAAAAACCACATTGATTATTACCCATCGTATTTCATCCGCAAAAAACACAGACCATATATTGGTGTTAGACGATGGAGAAGTAGTCGAATATGGAGCCCATTCCGACCTTTTATCTACCGAAGGTGCTTATTTTTCTTTGATCAAAAAACAGCTCGCAGAGACAGAAAATCAATAGTCTAAGCGTTTTCAAACTATGTCTCTCTAATATATATTCAATCTAAGCGTCATTTCTCATTACAAAAATTGCTTTTTAACAAAAATTTTATAGATTTGTTAGCAGAGTTTTAACACCTCTTAATTTAGATGCAATGAGTGAAAATGAGAATTTAGAAAGAACAGAAACCGATGGAGTCTTCTCCAAAGTTTTAAGAGCAGGTAGGAGAACCTATTTTTTCGATGTGAGAGAAACACGTGCTGGCGATTATTACTTAACCATTACGGAAAGTAAAAAGAACACGAATGAGGATGGCTCTTTTTTCTACAAAAAGCATAAAATCTATTTATACAAAGAAGATTTTGAAGGATTCCGCTCTATTCTCGATGAAACTACTTCGTATGTAGTTGATGAAAAAGGGGAAGAAGTAATTTCTGAGCGTCATCAAAAAAATTATGAATCTCAGACTGAAACATCTGTGAACACAGAACCTCAAAACAATTCTAACGAGTCTTTTACGGATGTGAACTTTGATGATATTTAAATAGTTTTTTTCTCTATTCCTTTCATATATACAAACTTCCAATTGGAGGTTGGAATTTGCGTCCGATAAAATTGAAAACATAGAAAATTAAAAGCATAGAAAAAGCCGTCTCATTTTATAAACGAGACGGCTTTTTGTATGTGATAAATTGAATTACTTATTCAAAAGTGCATTAATTCTTTCTTCTTCTTCTTGCGCCAATTCAGCATCGACTAAAATTCGACCACTGTGCTCGTCAAAGATAATCTTCTTACGCTGTGCGATGTCCAACTGTCTTTGCGGTGGAATGGTAAAGAAAGAACCAAATGAAGCATCTCTCTGAACCGGCACAACGGCCAATCCGTTTTTCATATTGCTACGAATTCGTTTGTATGCCTTAAATAATCTTTCTTCAATAGCGGCTGCAAACTCTTCTGACTTTTTCTCTAAGAATTGCTCTTCTTTCTCCGTTTCTTTCACCATTGCATCCAACTCCGCCTTTTTGAAGCCTAAATGCGATTTCATTGCATCCAATTTTGCTATCGCTTCTTCCTTCACTTGATTTTTATGTTCAATTCGAACAAAGAATTCTTTGATTCTTTTTTCGCTTAACTGAATATCAAGCTCTTGGTATTCAACTTCTTTTGCCAAGGATTCAAACTCACGGTTGTTTCGCACGTTGTCTTGTTGCTTGGTGTATTTTTTCATCAATGCTTCAGATGCTTTGATCGCTTCCTTTTTGGTTTTGATTTCAGCTTCTAATTCTTTGATTTCATCATCGATTTTCTTCACACGGGTTTCCATCTGAATCACGTCATCACTCAAATCTTCCACTTCCAAAGGTAACTCCCCTCGGGTGTTTCGGATTTCGTCTAAACGGGAATCGACCAATTGTAAATCATACAATGCGCGTAGTTTTTGTTCTACCGTCATTTCTTTTTGTTCAACTTTTTTTGCCATAATTTATGTGTAATGAACAGGATTCGTATTAATCTCTGATTTTAGGACTGCAAAATTAGGGAATTTTTCTGATAGATATGCAGTTAATAAATTTTTAGTGAATTGTTCGGACTCATAATGACCCATATCCGCCAATAAAATCTGATTTTCTGATTGAAAAAAATCGTGGTATTTCAAATCCGCTGTCACAAATACATCCGCTCCTTTCTGTTTTGCATTTGCAATCGCGAAACTTCCCGATCCGCCTAATACTGCGACTTTTTTAATTTTTTTATTCAATAATTTCGAGTGACGAACTACTTTCGCATTCATTTTATCTTTTAAATAATCCAAAAACTCAGCCTCTGTCATTTCATTTTCTAATTCTCCCATCATTCCCATCCCAATGGTTTGATTGGAATTGACCAGATCAAAAATCTCATACGCAACTTCTTCATACGGATGACTTTCTCTCAACGCATTCATTATTTTTCTTTCCAAATGGGTTGGAATCAGCACACTAATTCGGGCTTCTTTCTCAAAGTGAACATTTCCAATTTCTCCTAAATGGGGATTGGCTCCTTTCAAAGGACGAAATGTTCCCGTTCCTTCCATATTGAAACTGCACGCATCATAGTTCCCAATACTTCCCGCTCCTGCTTCTGCCAATGCTTTTCGTATTTGATCTGCATTTTCAAGCGGTGCATACGTCACCAAATGACGCAACGTTCCTTTTTGAGGAATGAGGATTTCGGTGTGCTGTAAATTTAATTGTTTCGAGATTTGATAATTCACTCCGAATTGCGAATTGTCCAAAGCGGTATGGGTAGCATAAATATGAATATCGTTTTTTATTGCTTTTTGGACTACTCTTTCCACATAGGTTTTTCCGGTTAGTTTCTTTAATCCTGAAAAAATAATCGGATGAAAACTGACAATTAAATTCGCACCTTTATCAATCGCTTCGTCCACCACATTTTCCAAGGTATCGAGGGTGACTAGAATTTTAGTAACTTCTGCATTCCGGTCGCCGACCAACAATCCAACATTGTCAAAACCTTCCGCATACGCTGTGGGTGCTAATTTTTCTAATTCATGGATAACTTTTGAAACTTTCATACATTAATTTTAATAGAAACAAATTTATCGTTATTTTTTTAGTTGGAATTTCAACATTCCAAAATATCCCTTTATTAGGATTTTTTCAGTATCAACTTTTCGGTATCCCAACCGTCTTCTGTTCCCCTAAAATAGGGTTCAAATCCAAATTTTAACAATAGTTTTTTAGAAGCTAGATTTTCTGCTGCTATAATTCCAATGATGTCCTTTTTCGGATTTAATTTATGAGCCAATTCCAATAGTTTCTGACAGATTAAAGTTCCATACCCTTGATTCCAATAGGATTTGGAAACCAAATATCCCATTTCAAAAACCAAAGGATCATTTGCGTAATTAACCAATTTACCATCACCAATGTGAAATTCATGTTCAAAAACTTTGAAATAGCCCAACGCTTCATCTTTTGAATTCAGTTCAAGAAAAAAATCAAACTTTTTATGGGCTTCCTCTGCAGTCATTCCTTTTCCGGTAATGTATTTCATAACATCATCGTCTTTTGTCAACTCAAAGTACAATTCAAAATCTTGAGCTTGGTATTTTTCTATTTTAATTTTTCTCATTGGGTTTAAATTGAACTCGAATTTAATAAAAAAATCCCTCAAGAATTTGAAATCCAAGAGGGAAATTATCTACTTTTAATTTCTTAATCCAATACTTCCATATCGAAATACAAAGTTGCATTCGGTGGAATTACACCTCCTGCTCCTTGCGGTCCGTATCCTAAATCGGAAGGAATAATTAAGAAAACTTTGGTTCCTTTTTTAAATAAAGTCAACGCTTCCATCCATCCAGGAATCAATTGCGTTTCACCTACTACGGCATCCAACGGTTGATTACGATCGTGGGAAGAATCTAATTTCTCACCGTCATTTAAGCGCAAGGTATAATGAACTTCCACTGCATCACCTTGTTTTGGTAAATCACCTGTTCCTTCTTTCTCGATGTAATACATTAATCCTGAAGCTGTTTTTTGTGCTTTGGCAGTCAAGTCTTTTTGACGTTGAATTTCAACATTTTTTTCAGCTTGCTCCTTTTTTTGGATCGCTTCTACTTTCGCTTTATTTTCCGCTTGTGCTTTTTCAAATGCTTTTCCGCCGTCGTAATTTTTGTATTTATCTCCTTTTTTGATGATGTACACATGTTCGATTTTAATATCCTCTTTCGGGCGGTCTTGGGCTCCTTTTTCCACATTGGCAATAGTATCAATCACATCCAAGCCTTGGATTACTTGACCAAAGATGGTGTGACGACCATCCAACCAAGGTGTAGGAACTTCGGTGATAAAGAACTGACTACCGTTGGTTCCAGGTCCTGCATTGGCCATGGATAGAATTCCTTTTGTATCGTGTTTTCTGTCTGAGAAAAACTCATCTTCGAAATTATAACCCGGTCCACCTGTTCCTTTTCCGTCGGGATCTCCTCCTTGGATCATGAAATCTTTGATCACACGGTGGAAAACAATTCCGTCATAAAAAGGAGTTCCCAAAGGCTTTGCTTTGTTTTCTTTGGTTCCTTCGGCTAAACCTACAAAGTTGGCAACGGTTAGAGGTGCTTCTTCTTCAAACAACTCTATGGTCATTGTTCCTTTTGTGGTTTCCATTTGGGCATACAAGCCGTCTTTCAAATTGCTGTATTCTTCTTTACTCATTGAATTTGGTATTTTGACAGTGGAACAGCTCGTAATTAAAACTGCTGCTGTCAGGATTGTTATTAATTTTCTCATTTATCTTTTTTCTTAATGTCTAACACTTTCACTTTAAAAATCAAAGGTGCATTTCCACCTATTTTATGTTGATCTCCATACCCGCCATACGCCAAAAACGACGGATAAAGCGCTATCGCAGAATCTCCTTTCTCAATCAATTGCAAGGTAACATGCAAACCACGCGGTAAATTTTGTTTTCCCAAAACACCTTCTTGAATTCCTATTTCCTCTTTGGAATAAATCGTTTGGTTATCGAAATCCGTTACTTCGTATTCATATTTTACATAATCACCTCCTTTTGCCATTTCTGACGTAGCTTCTGCGGAATTTGAAATCCAAAATCCGTAGGAAGTTCGTACAAAAGGTTGATTTAAACTATCGATGTAATGTAGAATCAATTCGTTGTCTTCATTCAAAATATCCTTGTTTCGATCTTGAGAGAACTCCATGAATTTCTCGCGTTCTTCTTCGTAATTCACAGGATACTGCACCACTTTACTTTTGCAAGCGGATAGAATGAAAATAAGTGCTATGAATGCTATTGATTTCAAATTTTTACTTCTTGTAATTCTTGTTTATACTCTTCCAATAAGCCTTTGAATTTCTGAATCGTTCCTTTCAAATCCAAATCGGAACGACCGCCTGCTGCGTTTACATGCCCGCCTCCGTTGAAATGTTTTCGGGCAAATTGATTCACATCAAAATTCCCTTTGGATCGAAACGAAATTTTAATGAAATCATTTTGTTGATCTTCAATAAAAATCGTTGAAAACACAAAATCATTCAATCCCAACCCATAATTCACAAAACCTTCGGTATCTCCTTTTTGAGATCCTTCTTTGATTTGCTGTTCGCGCGTGAGAAACATAAATGCCGAACGATGTTCCACCGAGGCTTCCAGCGAATTCAACGCCATACTCAACAACTTCATTCGACTTATCGTCTGGGTATCTGAAACGTTGTTATTGATTTTATCGATGTCAATTCCTATGTCCATTAAGTGTGCAACCACACGATGAGTATCGCCGGAAGTGCTACGAAAACGGAAATTTCCCGTATCGGTCATAATTCCGGTATAAATACATTCTGCAATAGATGTATCGATTAAATCCAAATCACCCATGGCTTCCATGAAATTATACACCATCTGACAGGTCGCTGGAATGGAAGTGTCGGAATACATAAAATCAAATTGTTCAGGTTCTTGATGATGATCAATCATTACCTTCGGCACTTTTGAGCGACTCAACCAATCACCCACTTCATCGATTCGTTGAATAGAATTAAAGTCCAAAATGAAAATTAATTCTGCATTTTCAACCAATCGTCTTGAGTTGCCTGGATTGTATTCCGCGATATGAATGTTTTTCGCACCTTCCATCCACTTTAAGAATTTGGGAAAATCATTGGGTGAAACAATATCACAACTGTGTCGTTTTTTGGTTAAATACTGCGCCATTGCCAAGGTCGAACCAATTGCATCACCATCTGGATTTCGGTGAGGAATTAGAACGATTCGTTTGGGCTGGCTTAATAAATTTTTTAAGTCTTCAAAGTTATCCATCTGCATAGTTTGCGAAGATAAAATATATAGCACAAAGTACAAAGGATTCGTTTCAATTGTATTTTCTTATCTCTAAAAAAAACAATTCTTTAACGGAAAATCAATTTAAAAAACACGGAGGTAGAATTCGCTTCAACCTATTTATCGATTAAAAAGTTTAATTGGTTTTTACGTAGTAAGGCATGAATATTGAATCTATATCTGTTAAATTACACAAATGGAAAATCAAAAAATAACAATCGATAAAAATCAAATTCTTGAATGGTACACAGACGATGTGTTGCGCGAAGCAAAGCCCAAAAGTGTATATGCTTTTGCAAAAAAACACGGGGTGGAAGAATCTGATTTCTATCTTCACTTTAGCAGTTTACCGTCGATAGAAAATTATTTTTTTGAAGCTTTATTTCAGGCTACAGTGACAACTTTGCATACGTCCGATGATTATTCTACCTATTCTCCAAAAGAAAAATTGCTTAGTTTTTACTATACATTTTTTGAGAATTTAAAAATGAATCGAAGTTTTGTGCAATATGCTTTGGGAAATCAATCTTTGGCCGATTTGAAGAAATTGAAAGGTTTACGATTGGAGTTTTTAGATTTTGCACAGGAATTAGAGATTGAAAAATTAGACCTAAAACAAAAGGACATCAATAAAATCCAGGATAAAGTGATGGAAGAATCGGCATGGCTGCATCTTTTGGGAACTTTAAAATTCTGGTTGAATGATGACTCTGCCCATTTCGAAAAAACAGATGTATTTATAGAGAAATCGGTGAATGCGGGTTTTGAATTAATCAATTTGAACGCATTTAAAAACGTAGCCGACTTCGGAAAGTTTATGTTTAAAGAATTCAATCCTTCTAAGTAATTCGATTCCGTCTTTCAATTAATTTTAATCTCAGTAATGAAAACAGTAAATAGTATTCCCAAATCAAAATTATCCCGTGCGAGTCAATTGGTTACTACAGGCGCGAAAGTGGGTAAGAATTATTTGAATTATTACAAAGATAAAATCACAAAAAGTGAAGAGGACGCGCGCGAAAAACTGAATGAATCAAACGCAGAAGATATTTATGACGGACTTTCCAATCTAAAAGGATCAGCACTAAAAGTTGCGCAAATGTTGAGTATGGAAAAAAGCATACTTCCCCAGCAATATGTTGATAAATTCTCTTTGGCTCAATTTTCAGTTCCACCTCTTTCAGCTCCTTTGGTAAATAAAACGTTCAAGAATTATTTTGGGAAATTTCCTTCCGAAATTTATGATGAATTCAATGCGCAATCTGTGAATGCAGCGAGCATTGGTCAAGTTCACAAAGCAAAAAAAGACGGCAAAGAACTGGCTGTAAAAATCCAATATCCCGGAGTTGCAGACAGCGTCTCCTCGGATTTGGCATTCGTAAAACCGATTGCCATTCGCATGTTTAACTTACAAGGAAAAGATTCCGATCGTTATTTCAAAGAAGTTGAAAACAAGTTATTGGAAGAAACCGATTATATTTTGGAAGTAGAGCAAAGTATCGAAGTTTCTGAAAAATGTGCACATATCAACCACTTGAAATTTCCCATATATTATCCGGAATTAAGCAGTGACCGAATTATAACCATGGATTGGATGCATGGAAAACACCTTTCTGAATTTGCAGCTGAAAACACAGACAAAGATTTAGCAAATCAAATCGGTCAAGCATTATGGAATTTCTATATGTTTCAAATACATACTTTACGTAAAGTGCATGCCGATCCTCATCCGGGAAACTTTTTGGTTTCAACCGAAGGCGACCTAATCGCTTTGGATTTTGGATGTATGAAACAAATTCCTGACGAATTCTATACACCTTATTTTGAGCTGATTCGACCTGAGAATATTGATAACCCTGACATATTCAATCAGAAAATGTTTGAATTGGAAATTTTGAGAGAAGATGATTCTCCCGAAGAGTTGGCGTTTTTCAGTAAATTATTTCACGAAATGATTTCTCTGTTTTCAACTCCATTTAAACACGAACAATTTGATTTTGCAGACGATGTTTTCTTCAATCAGATTTACGAATTGGGAGATAAATACGGCAAAAGCAGAGAAATCAAAAAATTCAATGGAAACCGTGGATCTCAACATTTTATTTATATGAACCGAGCTTTCTTTGGTTTGTATAGTTTGTTGCACGACATCAAAGCGAGTCGTGTGCATATTAAAGAATTTGTTCCCGCTGAATTCGTTCACTAAGATTGAAGATTTTTTATGAAAAAAATACTTCTTACAGGTTCCACCGGTTACATAGGCAAACGAATGATAAGTGTAATTGCTTCTCAAGGACATCGAGTCATTTGTTGTGTTCGTGATGCCCGTCGTTTTAATTATCCCAAAGGAATTTCCAACGATCAAATAGAGGTGATTGAAGTTGATTTTCTAGACAAAGAATCTTTACATAAAATTCCACATGATATCGATGGTGCCTATTATTTGATGCATTCCATGAGCAATGGTAGTGGTTACGAAGAAAGGGAAAAAACCTGTGCACAGAATTTTGTGAATGCTGTAAATAATACGCAGTGTGAACATGTGATTTATTTGACCGGTTTAGCCAATCAAAGCCAATTGTCGAAACATTTGAATTCACGACTGCAAGTGGAGAAAACGCTATCGCAAGGGAAATTTAATTTCACTGCTTTACGTGCAGGAATCATCATTGGTTCGGGAAGCGCATCGTTTGAAATCATTCGTGACTTGGTAGAAAAATTACCCATAATGATCACTCCCAAATGGTTGAATACAAAATGCCAACCGATAGGAATAGCCAACGTTTTGGATTTTTTGATTAAAAGTTTATTTAACCCAGAAACCTACAACCAAAGTTTTGATATTGGCTGTGATGATCTATTGACATACAAAGAAATGTTGATGGGATATGCCAAGGTACGGGGACTGAGTCGTCGTATTTTCACGCTACCTCTCATGACGCCTAAATTATCATCGTACTGGTTGTATTTCATGACTTCAACTTCTTACAAATTGGCGTCTTCTTTGGTGGAAAGCATGAAAATAGAAGGGATTTGCACACCTGAAAGTTTAGCGAAAATAAAAAAAATTACGGGCGTACAGCCAATTTCGTACACTACCGCATTGACTCGGACTTTATCGAAAATCCAAGCCCATGAAATCGTTTCGAGTTGGAAAGACAGTTTCATCAGCAGTCGAAACGATAACAATTTGAAACAATTTATGGAAGTTCCTACCGAAGGTTGTTTTATCGATTTGAAATTCCATGCGTATGATGATCGTGAAAAATGTTTAAATCGTGTTTTCAGTATTGGAGGAGATGAAGGATGGTATGGCAAACACTTATGGAAATTAAGAGGATTGATGGATCAATTTGCAGGTGGTCCGGGTTTACAGAGAGGAAGAACACATCCAACCCACTTGCACGATGGAGATGCCGTTGACTTTTGGCGGGTTTTGTATGCGAACAGAGAAGAGGGGAAACTTATTTTATTTGCGGAAATGAAATTGCCCGGAGAAGCTTGGCTAATGTTTACAATAAACAATGAAAAATTAGAACAAAAAGCGGTTTTTAGGCCCAAAGGTTTGTGGGGAAGAATGTATTGGTACTCGGTCTTACCCTTTCATGGAATCATTTTTAACGGAATGGTGAAACAATTGGCAATTGGAAAATGATGTTATTTTGAGAACTCATTTTGCATTACTGCACTTCCAAAATCTCGATTTCGTTTTCACGGAATTGAAACTTCTCACCCACTCTTTTCCCAATCAACAATTGACCCATGGGCGAATCCAAAGAAATGGAATAATAATCCACTCCATCCCATGTAATTTTCTCCGAACTGATGGCTATAAAATAAGTAGCTGCCGACGTTTTCACCAAACTTCCCAAACGAACGATTTCGGATGTTAATTCGGGATTGATTTTCAGTAGAATTTCTTTATCCGACTCTACCTTTGCAAGTTGACCGCCCAACTGTTCTCTTTCCAACTGAATCATAGCTCGTCCCGTTTCGTGCTTATCACCGACTGAACTTTTGGTTTCCGAAGCCAAACTTTCTTGAAGATTCATTAAACCTTTTTCACAAATTGACAATCGTTGATTCACTGCTTCCAAGCATTGCTGATAAATCTGTAGTTTGGTCGTCATTCCTATTCTGATTTAAAATCCGCACAAAGGTAATGGAAACAAAAGTTAGCGTTAAAATATTTAGAAAGGAAATCAACAAATTGGCATATTAAATAATCTAGCGTATCTTCCAACCTTTAAAAATAACAGGAATTATGTCAGACGATAAAAAAATCATATTCTCGATGTCGGGTGTTTCAAAAACGTATCAAAACGCACAAACTCCCGTACTTAAGAACATTCATTTAAGTTTTTTCTACGGTGCCAAAATTGGAATTTTGGGATTGAATGGAAGTGGAAAATCAACCTTACTTCGTATTATTGCCGGGGACGAAAAGAATTATCAAGGTAATATCTCCTTTCAACCTGGATTTACAGTGGGTTTTTTGGAGCAAGAACCCAAATTAGACGACTCTAAAACAGTTTTGGAAGTTGTAAAAGAAGGCGTTCAAGAAGTGGTGGATGTTTTGGATGAATACAACAAAATAAACGAAATGTTTGGTTTGCCCGAAGTTTATGAGAATCCCGAAAAAATGGAGGAACTGATGAATAAGCAAGCCAAACTACAAGATAAAATTGACGCGACCAATGCGTGGGAATTGGAAACCCGATTGAAAATCGCGATGGATGCCTTGCGTACGCCCGAGCCGGATAAATTAATCGGAGTTTTATCGGGTGGAGAACGTCGACGTGTGGCTCTTTGTAGATTGCTATTGAGAGAACCGGACATTCTTCTCTTGGATGAACCTACCAACCACTTGGATGCCGAAAGTGTGCATTGGTTGGAACATCATTTGTCTGAATACAAAGGAACCGTAATTGCGGTAACGCATGATAGATATTTCTTGGATAATGTGGCCGGATGGATTTTGGAATTGGATCGCGGCGAAGGAATTCCATGGAAAGGAAATTACTCCTCGTGGTTAGATCAAAAATCAAAACGTTTGGCAGCCGAACAAAAATCAGCAGGCAAACGCCAAAAAGCTTTGGAACGTGAGTTGGAATGGGTTCGAATGGCGCCTAAAGGAAAACAAGCCAAACAAAAAGCACGTTTGGCCAATTACGACAAATTGGTCAGTCAAGATCAAAAGCAGTTGGACGAGAAATTGGAGATTTACATTCCGAACGGGCCACGACTAGGGACCAATGTGATTGAAGCCAAAAATGTTTCGAAAGCATTTGGCGACAAATTATTGTATGACGATTTGAATTTCAATTTACCTCAAGCTGGAATTGTTGGAATCATCGGACCAAACGGTGCAGGAAAAACTACAATTTTCAAAATGATAATGGGTGAAGAAACGCCTGATAGTGGAACTTTTGAAGTCGGAGAAACTGCTAAATTGGCCTATGTCGATCAATCGCACAGCAATATAGATCCGGACAAATCCATTTGGGAAAACTTCAGTGATGGCCAAGAATTGGTGATGATGGGCGGACGACAAGTAAACTCACGAGCGTATTTAAGTCGATTTAATTTCAGTGGAAGTGAACAAAACAAGAAAGTTTCTCAACTTTCAGGTGGAGAACGAAACCGATTGCATTTAGCCATGACGCTCAAAGAAGAAGGAAACGTTTTGCTTCTCGATGAGCCCACGAACGATTTGGATGTAAACACACTTCGTGCGTTGGAAGAAGGTTTGGAAAATTTTGCAGGATGCGCGGTAATCATCAGTCACGACCGTTGGTTCCTAGACCGAGTTTGTACCCACATTCTTGCGTTTGAGGGGAATTCGGAAGTTTATTATTTCGAAGGAAGTTTCAGTGATTACGAGGAAAACAAGAAAAAACGTTTGGGTGGCGATTTGATGCCGAAACGAATAAAGTATAAGAAATTAACGAGGTAGCTTCGACTACGCTCAGTCACCGGGAAACTGAAAACGGTGACTGAGTGGATTCGAAGACGCGATTAAAACAACCCTTCCATACTCAAATACCTTTCCCCTGAATCGTAGTTAAATCCAACGACTACTTTGTTTCCGATTTCAGGAAGCTTTTTGGAAATGGCAGCTAAAGTGGCACCTGAAGAAATCCCACCTAATATTCCTTCTTTCTGAGCGGCTTTTCGAGCAAAGTCAAAAGCTTCTTCTTTGGTTATGGTAATGGTTCCGTCTAGTAAATCGGTTTTCAAATTAGCTGGAATAAACCCTGCCCCCAAACCTTGAAGTGAATGACCGCCTGGTTCACCACCGCCAATCACTGCGGATTCTACAGGTTCTACCGCAAACACTTTTAGATTGGGGAATTTCTCTTTTAAAACTTGGGCAACACCCGAAATATGTCCACCCGTTCCTACTCCTGTAATTACATAATCCACTCCGTTTGGAAAATCTTTGAGTAATTCTTGGGCCGTATTTTCTGCATGGGCGGTGATGTTGGATGGATTGTCAAACTGAGAAGGCATCCATGCTTTTGGATTTTCTTTAACCATCTCTTCCGCTTTTGCAATCGCAGCCTTCATTCCCCCTTCTTTGGGCGTTAACACAAATTCAGCGCCGTAGGATGCCATCAATTTCCGACGTTCCAACGACATCGATTCGGGCATTACCAAAATAAGTGGATATCCTTTTACGGCGGCTACCATAGCCAATCCAATTCCTGTATTTCCGCTGGTTGGTTCTATGATGATGCTGTCGGACGAAAGCTTTCCTGATTTCTCAGCATCTTCAATCATTTGTAGCGCAATTCGGTCTTTGATACTTCCACCGGGATTGCTTCTTTCTAATTTTAGATAGACGTTCGCATCTTCTCCAAATAATTTCTGAATCTTAACGATCGGTGTATTTCCGATGGTTTCTAATATAGTGTTGTAGATCATATTACAAAGTTTATAGCTTGTTTTGTTGATTTTATTTTTTTGACTTGAGTTTCTATTTTACTGAAAACCAAAGAGTGTGGCTCAACGGAAGTGGTTAAAAACACATTCCCTCCAATGACGGAATGATTTCCAATCACGGTATCACCACCCAAAATAGTTGCGTTGGCATAAATCACCACGCCGTCCTCGATGGTGGGATGTCTCTTAGTGTTTTTCATGTTTTTCTCCACTTGCATGGCACCCAAAGTTACACCCTGATAGATATTTACATGTTTACCAATTTGACACGTTTCACCAATCACCACACCGGTTCCATGGTCAATCAAAAAAGGAACGCCGATTTCTGCACCGGGATGAATATCAATTCCTGTTTTGCTGTGCGCATATTCAGTAAGCATTCGAGGTATGTATTGGATTTTTAATTCGGTATGAATGCAGTGTGCAATTCGATAAATACAAATCGCATAAAAACCGGGATACGTGTGAACTACTTCGCCCATACATTCTGCAGCAGGATCATTATTTAAAAGCTCTTCTGCATCCAACAGTAAGTTTAGATGAATTTCACTTAGTTTTGAATAAAAGCGATCGGCCATTTCTTCCGCTTCTTCTTTATTCATTTGGGAATTCATCAATAAGTTTTTAAAATCCGCTCGACTTTGTTTTAATTGTTGAATCGTCTCGTCTGAATTGGGTTGTTGAATTGGAAATAAAACATCCAAAACTTGGTCTACCCATTCAATCAGGTTTTCCTTTTTAGGTACATGTTCGTATTCATTTTTGTAATGGGCACGAATGTTTTCTGCAATTTCTGTAAACATAAAGATGTATATGTATAGAGTTGTCGCAAATTAAGTACCAAAGTAGGGATTGGCAGTGGTTAATTATTCATTGTGAATTTTGAAAAATGGAATGGTGAAAATGGATACATCACAGAAATTGCGATTTTCACAATAGCGGAATAAAAAGGACGAAAATGAGACCCAAAAATCGAGCTATTTATGTATTTTTGTATCATAACGCATCCTTAAAATAACAAATATGAAACCCGACTTTGAAGCTATACCCTTGGTAAAGAATGAAGAAAAGAAACGTTTTGAGATTGAAGTCGATGGCTATTTCGCCTTTATTAATTACGGTGACTACGGCAGCCAAATTGCTTTGGTTCATACCGAAGCAGAACCGGAACTCGCGGGAACGGGAGCCGCATCTGCTGTGGTAGAGAAAACGTTAAATTACATTGAAAAAGAAGGAAGAACTCTTCTTCCCTTTTGTCCTTATGTTTTTGCGTACATCAAAAAACATCCGGAATGGAAGCGTATTGTAGATCCTAATTTTGGAGGATATTCCTCCCTTTAATCGAATAAAACAAAATAAAAATGCAGTCAAACGTTGGATTAGTTATAGAAGAAAAAGCAGCCGATATTGGTAATTTCTTGGTGGGAAGATTGTTGCCTTTTCGGGAAAAACGTGCAGTAGGTCCGTTCGTATTTATTGACCATATGGGTCCGACCTGTATGTCGGAATATCAGAATTTGGATGTGCCACCCCATCCACACATTGGATTATCGACTTTGACTTATCTTTTGGAAGGTTCTATTTTCCATCGTGATAGTCTTGGAAATGCCATCGAAATCAAGCCGGGCGAGGTGAATTGGATGACAGCAGGAAAAGGTGTGGTTCATTCGGAACGTACGCCTGAATATCTACGAAATTCCCCTCAGTTTTTACATGGATTCCAAATATGGATAGGACTTCCCAAAGAATTGGAACAAAGTGAACCTTCGTTTTATCACATTGGTAAATCAGAAATTCCTGAATGGGAAGAAGACGGAGTTCAATACAAATTGATTGCGGGAGAGATTATTGGTAAAAAATCACCGGTTCCCGTTCATAGTCCACTTTATTTTTTAGAAATCAAAACCAAAGAAGCGCAGAAAATAAATATTGGGGAATTCCTTTTTGGTGAAGTGGGAATGTACGTTATGAATGGAACTGTAATCATTGACGGACAAGAATTCGGAACCAAACAATTGTTGATCGCAAAAAATGCTACACTTTGTGAATTTGAAACTACCGGAGAAACTTCATTGTATATTTTTGGAGGCGAGCCTTTTGAAGATGAGCGCTTTATGTTTTGGAATTTCGTTAATTCAGATCGTGAAGTACTCGAAGAAGCGAAATTGAATTGGTATGAACAGAATCACGACGCTTTCCCAACCATTCCCGGTGATGATGCGGAGTATGTTCCGCTTCCACGATCTCGATTCGATATAAAAAGAGACAACGAAAACGCTAAAAAATAATTGAGCTTATAAAATTATATGAAAATACTTGCCTTTGCAGGAAGTTCATCTTCCCAATCCCGAAATCGCGAATTAGTGAACTATGTTTTGAAGGATTTTAAAAAGCATGACATCCACTTGTTGGATCTCAAGGATTTCGACATGCCTGTTTTTTCCATTGATCGTGAAAAAGACGGATATCCCGAAGAAGCGAATAATTTCTTGGAAGCCATTGCTAATTGCGATGTGATAATTTGTTCTTTGGCAGAACACAACCGCAGTTATACCGCGGCTTTTAAAAACCTATTCGATTGGGCTTCGCGTATTGAATTGAAAGTTTTTCAAGACAAACCGATGTTTCTGATGACAACTTCTCCCGGCGGCTATGGTGGCGGAAATGTGATGGCAGAAGCCAAAAAGTTTTTCCCTCAGTTTGGAGCGGATATTCGTGAAACCTTTTCCTTACCGAAATTCTTAGAGAATTTTGATGTGGTAAATACAGAAATTCGAAATGAGGAATTGAAAAAAGAATTGGATGACAAAATAATTTCATTTAAACAACATCTACGGTGAATTCAGGACGATTGGATGCTTTTAGTGATGGAGTACAAACCAAAGAAATTTTATCTACTGCACTATATATTATCGGAATTGCACTTTCGTTTTTCTATCCGATTGTGAGTGTGTGTGTATTTACTTTTTCGTAGCGCTTATGTGGTTGATTCCGGATAAACGTATTGAAAAGAAACTCACTTAATACTATTCAAATTAAAAAAGCTCTATTTCAAAAATAGAGCTTTTTTGTTTACGTCATGGGCGCTATGATACTACGTTGTTGGTTATTGTATTAATTTTTAAATAGTGTTTCACCGTCTTTGGTTAATTCCAAGTTATCTCCTTTTCCTCTCAATTCGTAGTGATCGTTTTTATACCAAATTCCAGAAGCGGCTCTTTCTCCTTTCAACTCGATTTGATCGCCCCCATTAACATATACTTTTACGGTATTGTCGGTATTGTTAAAAGTCATATCCAAGGTTTCACCTTTTGCATTTTTTAGCGAAGAATTTACAATGTCATCTTGATGTTCAAAAACAAGGTTTCCGTCTTTTTTCAACATTACATCGTTTCCTTTTCCTTGCAATTCATAGGTATCGTTGGCATACCAAAATCCTGAAGCCGCTTTCTGAGTGGTCAATTCCGCAGTTTCACCTTCGAAATCGATGGTTGCCGTTCCTTGGGTGTTGTTAAACGCTATGTTTAATTCTTTCCCGTCTTTGTCTGTGGACTTCATTGTCACTATATCTTCCGTTACTGTGTTTTCTACGGAATCGGAGGTTGTGATTTCTGCGGATTCTTGTTTTGTTTCTTTACAAGCGGTTACAAATAAAGCAAAAACCATGGCGATTGTTAAAAATTTCTTTGTCATTTTCGTTTGTTTTAGTGTTTGTTTATTTACGACGCTTCTCTTTTAGGTTGTAAGCGTAATGACAGGGTATATTACAAGAATTCTGCCACAATTAGAAACTATCCCAAAGCTGTAGATTTAAATTATAAAATAGAGAGTAAAAAAAAAGGTTTGAATAAAAATTCAAACCTTTTGGTATTAAAAACGTACTTTTTTACGGTACTTATGCTTGTTTTACAAATTGGATATCGGCAACCAATTTCACTTTATCCGAAACAACGATGCTTCCTGCTTCTGTAACGGAATTCCAAGATAAATCAAAATCTTTCCGATTGATTTCTCCATTTATTTCGAAACCTGCTTTGGTTTGTCCGTAAGGATCTTCAACGATACCATTCAACTCAGCATCCAACGTAATTTCTTTGGTTACATCTCTGATGGTCAAATCGCCCACCATTTTCTGTCCGTCAAACGATTTGGAAACAAATTTAAGTTCTGGAAACTTCTCTGCGTTGAAGAAATCATCGGATTTTAAATGAGCATCTCTGTCGTCATTTTTGGTATTGATTGATTTTGTTTTTGCACTGAATTCGATCACTGCATTGGTAAAATCATCTCCATTAGTCTTCGCAGTTGCTTGAAAATCTTCGAAGTTACCGGTTACGGTTGAAATCATCATGTGTCTTACTTTGAATGCGATTTCTGAATGCGTGTTGTCGATTGACCAATTTGTAGTATTCATAATTCTAAATTTTTAATTGTTAGTGTTTTCTTCTACCGATGATCGGTATTTATTTTGTTTTGTCTTATTTTTTACATTGTCATAGGGACTTCCATAAGAAGAACTCTAGCGTCTTCCGATGCTTTTAGATTAAATGATTCTGTATTCCAAATTCCCATTCCATCTCTTTTGGATAGTTTTTGATTGTTGATTTCAACTTCTCCTTCCAAAATAAAGGCATACACACCGTTTCCTTCTTTTTTGATTTTGTATTCGTCCGAGTTTCCTTTGGTGAATTTTCCTAAATGAAACCAAGCATCTTGTTGAATCCAAACTCCTTGATCGTCCTTATTGGGTGATAGAATTTGATAAAACTCATTTTCTTTCGCAATGTCTATGAGTGAAATCTGATCGTATCTCGGCTCAATATTTTGCTGATTTGGAATCACCCAAATTTGAAGAAATTTCACTTCTTTCTCTTTGCTTTTGTTGTATTCAGAATGACTCACACCTGTTCCTGCACTCAATACCTGAACGTCACCTTCTTTGATTACGGCTACATTTCCCATGCTGTCTTTGTGTTCCAAATCTCCTTCCAGTGGAATGGAAATAATCTCCATATTGGCATGTGGATGGGTCCCAAAACCCATTCCTGCAGTAACAATATCGTCATTTAATACTCTGAGCACACCAAAATTCATCCTTTCTGGATTGTGGTAATTAGCGAAACTAAATGTATGGTTCGAATTCAACCAACCGTGGTTAGCGTGTCCTCTTGTCTCTGCTTTATGTATTACTGTGTTCATAATTCTATATTTGGTAAATGAATAAATCCTACTTTTCTTTTCGTGAATCTACTTCGGATTTTGAATTATTCTTTGCTTTTAATTACAGTACAAAGATCATGCTAGCCTAAAGAATAAGAAATGTAAAAAAAAGGGGAAAACATATGAAAATCCGATATTACCTCAAAACCTCTGTCTTTCTGAACTGCGAAGGCGACATGTCCGTATTTTTTTTGAAGAAAGCACTGAAATTTGCAGGCTCACTAAAACCCAATTCATACCCCACCTCTTTGTTGGTCACATCTGTAAAATAAAGCAATCTTTTTGCTTCGGTTATAATTCGCGCTTGAATGTACTCTTTGGCTGTTTTCCCTATTTTAGCTTTAATCGTCCGATTTAAATGGTCGGGCGTAATATTCAACTCATTGGCGTAAAAAGAAGTTGAATGTTCTGATTTATAATGCCTATCCACTGTTTTTTTGAAACTTCTAATTAAATTATCGCCCGCAGACTCCACTTCGGATTCAAACGGATGAATCGAACAAATCGCATTGCATTCGATCAACAAAAGTTTTAAATAGGCGCCGATGGATAGAAATTTCATCGATGAGTCATTTTGAAATAGTTCATACATTTCTTGGGCGAATTTCTCAATCGCTTCGAATTGTTTTTGACTCGGCATCAAAGGCGGACTTTGTCCGTAGTTTTGAAAGAGATTGAGATTGTCAATAAACGATAAAGAGATGGAACTCTCAATCAGGAATTGATTGGAAAAAACCAGTGAATATCCAACTGATTTCTCGGTCTCAATGACCTGATGAACCTGTCCTGGAGCCACAAAAAACACTTGACAATTTTCTAATTCATACGTATTAAAGTCAATTTTATGTTCACCCTTTGCGTTTTTGATGATAAGCACCGTGTAATAGTCATGACGATGGGGTTCGTCTACATTTCCGTCCCGCTTGGTATAGATGTCCTCCATTTTGGAAATTCCAAAACTGAGGTTTTTTTTGGCTGCATTCACTTTTTGGTATGTTTTGACGGTCTCCATGGTTTGTTTTGTCCAATACTCAAAGATAAGCGCTTTTTTTGACTTTGCATTCGGATTGGGTGACCGAGGAAATTGTAGGCCGAGAATATTGAAAAGGAAAAACAGCTCAATGTTCTTTGTCAAATGGGTCGAGTAAATTTCAGCCCAAAACAAAGGTATATTCCATACTTTCTATACAAAAAAACCTTCTAACTTTTGTGCTAATAGGTAGGTGATTTTGACAAAAAAAGAGTTAAAATTGTTAATAACTTTTTCTGAGCCGGTGTGAAACTCATGAAAAATCAGGAAGGTTTTCGACTCGTTTTTACACATGGATTTTAGCCTAAAAAAGGGGTGATTTCGGATGATTATATTTTCCAAAACGGCTCTGTGCGCATTTAAACAAAGGTTGGCTTATTTTCATTTTCATACACTATCCATTAAGTATCCATGGAGTATCTATTTAGGAGCCTAAAAAAAATGGCTCTACCTTCAGCCAATTTTCTGTGGTTTTTGACACCTTTTTTATCGACGAATTTCCGGCCTTTATTTTGTTAATAACTTTAAAAACCAGCCTGTTTTTTTAACAAAATAAAGCGCTTTCAATTTCCCTAATTCGTCCAAAAATTTTTGAGTTTCATTCAAAGAAATACGGCTGATTTTCCAGTGGTAATTTTGAGTTGTTTTTCGGTGAAAACTAAGCGATCAAATGGTTATTTTTTGAAAAAAACTTGAAGGAACTTCAGTCCCTTTGAGACCCAAAAAACTGATACCTGTCCATCCAAAAAGCTCAAAACAGTGTCAATGGCTGGTTTCCTTCATCGAGATTGAGGGCAATGAGATCCGATTCATGATTGGGAAAAGCAAAATCTTCAATTTCTCTATTCTCAAGCCATTCCATTTCTTTGGCTTTGTATAAAACAATCGGCATTCGGTGTTTGATGTTGTGGATTTCCGTCATCAACTCGTTGGCTTGGGTGGTAACGATGGAAAAAGTGGTCAATTCGTCCCCTGTTTCTTCATCCGTCCAGTGACTGTAAATTCCACCTAACGAAAAAATCTCTTGATTTTTCACTGTGAGGTAATGTTTCTGTTTTGTATTCCCTTTGCTGTCCAGCCATTTCCATTCGTAAAATCCACGTACCAAAACCAGGCATCGATTATTGAAATTATTTTTGAAGGAAGCCTTTTCTTTGATGGTCTCAATCTTTGCATTCAACGTTTTCTTTTGGATGTTTCGATCTTTTGCCCACACCGGAATCAAGCCCCAATTTGCAGTGGTTATAACCGTCGGGTTTTCATCTTTAATCACCGGAACCCATGGATGAGAAAAACCATTCAGAATTTCTGAAGAGTCATATTCTTTTCCTTCGAAATCAAGGTTAAAATTTTTCTTTAGCTCTTCTATGGTTGGACTAATATCGATATAATAACACATTTTGAAGATTTATTTACTAATTCAAAGATAGGAAGAAAGCGTTTTAGGTTACGTAGATTTTGAAATTTAGTAGCTTATAAATTTCCAAAATAGCCATAATTCGGTCTCTTTCACCTAAGGTGAATTTAAAGCCAACTGCATTCAAAGTAAAGTACTCATCAAAAAAAAGATTTCTTAATTTGCCTTCAATTCGTTCCTTTACAACTCGATTTTCAACTCCCTTCACTGCTTCCCTTTCCTCTAGATGCAAATCATATTTAACAGAGATTCTTTCAATCCGAACATCCAACCATATTAGTTTCTTGTAAATATCAATTAATACTTCTTTTGCATATTCTTTGTAATTTTTAAAAAAATGTTTTGAAGAAGGATCTTCAGGAATTAAATACAAAAAGGACGAATAATTGCAAAAAGGTTCCAGGATTTCAACCATGACCAACCTTTCTCTAAGATTGATTATTTCGCCTACAAGCTCCACATTTTCGTGGGTAATCCTTACAATTTCACCTTCCATTTTTCTAGTTTTTGAAAGTAAGATTTTTGAAAATTTATAGGAATCATTTTCACTAATTCATGCACAACTTTTTTTTCATTTTGATCATTCTTAAATTTCTCGTTGGCAGGTTTACCCCCACCTTCTTTGAAAAGAATAGATCTGGACGAATGGGGTATGTGTAAAATGTTATTTTTCATAGGTTGTTGATTCAATGATTCATACAATGTAATTTCAGAAAACGCTGTGTTAGAAAACAAAAAGTCCAAAACACGAATTAATCAACTGGAAAAATGGGTGCAAATCTTTTGTTTTGGCAGACTACCCTCAATTCTAGGCCACCGTGGAGTTTGATCTCTCGGTTGCCGTCTTGCAAAATGCAAAACTCCGGATGATTGAATTGCAGATATACGAAAATTAGTTTTATTGAAAAAATTTTTATGTGCTTTTGGGATGGAAAGAGGCTGATGATCGTATCAATTGATCGTATTAAAAAGATGAAATATTCTATTTTTCAGTAGTTCAATTCATCTAATTTTTAGAAACGTATTGTAGATAAAACTGTGTGTGTGTGTTTTGAGTAATCGGGTTTGCCATCCGAATTCAAATCGCAAACGGTTGGCGTGTTTGGTTACGGCCGATTTATAGGGTTCGATGATAGAGGGAATGGTGTTTTTTCCTTGACTTCGGATTTTTTTTTAGATTCGGATAATTCTGGGGATTGAGGGGATATTTGGGACAGGGCTCGTTGGGACAGGGCATGCCCTGTCCGTACTTGGGATTCGGATTCATCCGAATCCGAAGATAAAATCAAAATTCCGTGAATGTGATTGGGCATCAACACAAATGCGCCTAATTCTACGTTTTTGGCGTGATGCGGTATTTTGTGCCAAAATACATCGGCCAAAACACCGCAATTGGATAAAATCATTTCATTGGATTCGCCTAAAATAATTCCGCCAAAATACGGTTTGCGATTTTTTGTGCAAATGGTAATGAAATACGCGCCTGCCCATCCGTAATTCCACCATGTGACACGAGTCGATTCGCTGCGGTGTTTGTTTTTATATTTGGTCATTTCATCCAAATCTAATCCATATTTGGATTGTTTTTGGGTTGGGCAGTGATTTTTTAGATTAAGGATTAACTCCTAGTAATTTCATCACTATTTTCAGATCTCGTTCTTCATTTCGGATAATTCGATTTTTTCGATCGTGTTCAAAATGGGTGAAATCTATTTCAATCAGTTTTATCCCGTGTTCTGGTAAAACATCGCGTCTTCTTTGGTCGTAGATTTTACGTTGTTCCCCTCTGGAAACACCGCTTACGGTTAGCTTATCCGGTTTGTCAAAAAATTTTACCTCTTGGGAATGTTGGTGTTCACGGTATTCGACAACTAAATTTAAGTCCTTGTAATAACTATCCACCGGAAGTTTTGTTCCTGCATCGCCGACCAAAAAATCAAATTTGTATTGTCTCAAACCTTTCTGCCGCAAGGCCTTGTCACACAAGTCGAGCACATAGGTTTCGTCTCTGTTGGATGGGCTCAGTTTTACTTCGGTTTTTGGGCTTGAAATCATAAAGGGTCTGGCATAGATTACTTTTTGTGAAACACCTTTTTCGGTTTCCGTTCGTCTAAAAAACCAATTCACATTTTTAATTTTCCTATCGGCATATACATACGGAATCTGATGCAATTGATTATTTGCATCCAGATCGCGTAGTATTTTCCGAATGGGCAAACCGTTGCTTTGATCCTTTTCAAACGCACCTGCATTGATAAACGCTAGCATCAGATCTTTGGCTGGAATTTCAGAAATAGATGGATTCTCTTTAAAAAAAGATGCTAAAACTTGATTGATTGAGTTGATTTTTTCCATGGTTTTTTTTTTTGTTGAGGGGAAAGGTAAGATGGTGGAATGACAGGAGGTGTCGTTTTGGGAATCATCTATTAAAAAAAACACTACATACAGAGTTTGACGGGCAGAAAGTAAAAGACAAATACAAAAGTATTTACCTTATCTATTCTTTTTAAAATTCTCAGCCTGTTCCAATACGTTTTTATACACTGCTTCCATCGTAACAGGTGGATAACCAAACTCAGCCAACTTAACGATGATATCCATCTTCAATTCAGCTTTGATATCCACTCTATCACTCCAATCCGTATATTTTGTTTTATCATCTACAATCGCTCTAATAGCTTTTGCTAATTCCAAGGTTTTTGCATCGTCATACTCAAAAGCATACTGTTCTTTTACAGCTATTAAAATATCATAAAATGCCTTTTCTTCATAATCAATTCCCATACCTTCAAACGATTCCATTTCCTGACGCAGTGCAAAAATCAAATCCAACATTTGTTCTGAGGTTTGTTCGGTGATTTTTTGATAGTCTAATAAATCCACCTCACTACGCTCATTGTATTTTTGGATTATTCCCAACAATCTTTCACCAAAAGCTTGTGCTTTTATTTTATTTACTTTCTTAAATTCTTCAAGCGTTTGTTTTAATAATCGTTCCAAAATTTTAATCTTGGTATTGGGAAACTCGAGCTCATTGATCCGATTTATAAATTGATCGCTAAATAAATCAATGGCATTTGCTTTCTCGTCGTCCAATTTAAAGATCTCCTCTACGCCTTCAGACAAAATCGCTTCTTCAACCATTTTAGCCACTTTTAAATTCATTTGCTCGGTATCGGGCGCTTCTCCTTTTGTCAATTTTACTACAATAGATTTGATGGCAAAATAGAAATGTATCTCATCCACCTCATCCGTGGAAAATGCATTGGCACTACAACATAAATTATAGGAAGATTTTAATTTTTTTGTCACTTCAACAAAAAACTGTTCGGACTTTTCGCTCATTAAAACCAATTCGGCAGCACGGTTTAAACAATGCAATTGCTCTAAGGCAGATCCGAAAAAATAATCAGTAGTATCAAATTTATTGAAAAATCTTCTCAATAAATCAACTTGATCTTTTACCAAAATTATTGCCTTATCAATATCCTCAAAATCATCCTCTGCATATTGGTTATACATACCCAAAGCAAATTTCATGTTCGTTTTGATACCGATATAATCCACAACCAAACCTTTATTTTTGCCTTCATACTTCCTATTCACGCGCGAAATCGTCTGAATCAAATTATGGGTTTGTAAAGGCTTATCAATATAAATAGTATCCAAAAATGGCAGATCAAAACCTGTCAACCACATATCCACCACAATTGCAATCTTAAAGTTAGAATGCTTTTCTTTAAACTGACGGTCTAATTCTTTGCGATCTTCTTTGGTTCCCAATAAATTATAAAGCTCTGCTTCATCATCTTGATTGCGCGTCATCACCATTTTAATTCGTTCAATGGGCTTGATTTTTTTCTTATCTTCTTCGGGAACGTTTTCATCCATTTGAGGGATATTCCACTCAGGACGAATTCCAATTATTTCCTGAAATAACTTATAAGCAATTTCACGTGAAGCGCATACAAACATGGCTTTTCCTGCAACACTTGCTTTTTCATTTATTCTTCCTTCATAATGGGTTACAAAATCCTTGGCAATGGCTTTAATTCGATCAGCATCACCCAATACCACCTCCATTCTTGCAATCGCATTTTGGCTGGCTTCAACATGATATTCTGAAGCGCCTTCCGCCACACATTGCTCATAATACTTCTCAATTTCTTGAACTTTATTCGTGTCTAAGTTTACACGTGCCGCTCGACCTTCGTAAACCAAACGCACGGTAATTTCATCAACCACCGATTCCAACATGGTGTAGGCATCTACAATCGGCCCAAAAACGTCTAAAGTTTTATCAATGGGCGTTCCTGTAAATCCAACGTAGGTAGCATTAGGTAAAGAATCGTGTAAATACTTCGCAAAACCATACGATTTACGAACCCCGCGTTCATCTATTTTGATGTTTAAATCTAGATTGACTTGCGAACGATGGGCTTCATCTGAAATACAAATCACATTCGTGCGCTCGGTAAGTACTTCAGTATCTTCAGAAAATTTCTGAACCGTAGTTAAGAACACGCCACCACTTTCTCTATCTTTCAATAAACTCCGTAAATGGAAACGCGATTGAATATTAACGATTTGTTCATCTCCAATAAATGCTTTGGCATTGGTGAAATCCTTAGAGAGTTGGTCATCCAAATCTGTTCGATCAGAAATTATGATAATTGTCGGACTGGACATTTTGGTAGAACGCATCAGTAAACGCGTTAAAAACAACATGGTAAAACTCTTACCACAACCTGTGGCACCAAAGTAGGTTCCTCCTTTTCCGTCGCCTTTTGGTCTTTGATGCAGCACAATATTGTCATACAATTTTAGCGCTGCGTAATATTGAGGATAACGTGCTAAAATCTTCGTTTCGTGCTTACTGTTGTCTGGAAATAAAATAAAATGATGCAGGATATTGACCAGACGCTCTCGGTTAAGCATCCCTTGAATCAAAGCGAACATCGACGGAATACCATCCAAAGCTTTGTTCTCATAACCCGTAATTTTATTCCAGGCATAAAAGAACTCATAGGGCGAAAACAAAGTACCTGATTTGGTATTTACGCCATCACTAATTACCAAAAACGCATTGTATTTTAGTAATTCTGGAATATCTCTTCGGTAACGTATAGTCAATTGATCATATGCATCTTTGATTTTAATCTCTTCCTCAATAACCGTTTTTAATTCAAAAACAACAAGCGGAATTCCATTGATATATAAAATGAGATCAGGAATGCGCAAATGATTTCCCTGAATCTCTAACTGACTAAGTACTTTGTATGAATTGTTCTTTTTACATGTTTCAGGATTCACATCTACATAACGTACATGAATATCCTTCTTTAACGGATTGTGGCGTTTAAAAATCAATCCATCTGCCAATAATTTACAGATGTGCTTATTTGATTCGTATAAATCAGAAGTTGACTGAAAAGCAATTTCATTGATGATGCTCTCCAATTCGATTTCCTCTAAGTCTGAATAACGGTTCAATAGAAAAAATCGCAAATCCTCTTTCAATAAGACTTCTTGATAAGAAGATCTAACCAGCTCTTTACCATTAACATAGTCATAGCCTTCTGTTTCTAAAAGGCTGATAAAAGCTTGTTCAAGTTGAGATTCTGTGTATTTCATGGTAGCTTTTTCAAGTTAAGTTTTTTAATTTTTTGTAACATAAGAAAATAACGTGTTACAATTTTGGCGTTTTTGTAACATGAGAAAGGTTAATCATCGTTTATATTCTATTTCAATTTTAAATGCTTTGCTCATCAATTCTTGTTCGGTCCGAGGTATTCCAATTGTATGAGCGATTTCTTTCCAATTCCCCACAGCGTCAACCACCTCTTTTATAATACTTTGCATTTGTTCGGGTATTAATCTAAAATATATGCCTACACTTTTTGCGAGTTCAAAATCTAAGGCATTATCGTCCATATCAATATTCAATGCCAAACCATCTTTATCAATCGAGGGATTTAGATCGTAGGCAGGAGAAAGAATCCAACCCTCATTGGTTAAGATAAAACCATGGTTACGCAAATGATCGTCGGTATTAGAAATGGCAATGTTGAAAATAATTCTGCGCCATAGCTGCTCCAAATTCTCATTGACATTGGTGCCATTATCTTGAATAAACTCAACCAAATCTAAGTAGGATGCAGGATGTTTTTTAATGGTTTCTTCGTTATTGCCAGTCATGGTCATAGCCGACGCAAAATGAACTCTTTCTATTCCAATTCGATCGAAACGTTTCGTGAAAAAAGTATGAAACTGCCCGCTTACTTTTTCAATTTTACACTCTGCCATTTTAATTCCCGCCTTTAAGGCTAATTGATAAGCTAAAAACTCCCAAGCTGCCTTATCAATTGTGTCATTTTTTGAAGGGAATTTTGCTATCCAAAGATGTTTGTGTTCATCTATAATGTTAGCTTTGGGCCTAGCTCCACCTAGCGAAGAACCCGGTGCAACTAGAACTTGAAGCCATTTATTCATAGCTTCCATATCTGTATCATTTTCATAATGGATAACAGCTTGTTGTAATTTTTGAATTGTTGACCAAGGGGGTGTAGATTTTTCTGAATCATTGTCCAAAAACTCACCATCCGGATCTAATTTAAATCGGATCGCACCCATTCGAGTTTCATCATAAACACCTAGTAAATAATCAATATCATATAATGTTTTAGCTTTCTCGCCACTAATTTTTGCTAATAGCGCTTCCCGTCTTTTCATTAAAGTTCGGCCCCACGTATCAGGCATACTATCTAAAAAAACACCAAAGTTTTCTTTGTTATTTGAAAATTGTTGACCTGTATAAAGTTGTAAATCGGGATCAATTAAATGTTGTTGATCTAATTTTAACCATTGTTTGTCGTAGGAAAAACTAAATGCTTTACGTCCTTTTGCTTGGTGTGCTGATAAAACACCCATTAATTGAGGGATTTCAAAGTCTTCCCAATGCGAGTAAACATATATATCCGTTTTATTCATAGCCATTTTACAACAATTCTATATCTTGTAATTTTCTACCAAACTCATCATCTGCAGCTAGTTTGAAAAAATCATCTTGTAAACCTAATACTCTTAGAACATTAAAATACGCACCCATTGCAACGCTTGTCTCCCCTTTTTCGATTAAGCTAAGTGTTGATCGAGATATACCAGCACGCTCAGCGACTTGCATCGCTGTTAATTTTCTACGTTTACGGGCTAGTTTTATATTTTCTCCCATTTGAGATAAACCGTTTTTAAACTTTGGTAAGATAACTTGTTTTTTCATCGAATGTCCGTTATTCTGCACAAATATATAGAATATGCGTGAAATAACGGACATTCAATTTGATTTATTATTTCAATTTTTAATATAAAATAATTTGATAAGTACGAAGATTGATGTCCTTTCCATAGACCAAAACATAGATAAAGCGTGCTATTAACTTCATCTTGAACAACACCAAATTTCCCATGCAAGAACTCTGTTAAATGGTTGTAAGGCTCTTATTCGCTGTTGTTATCCGATTTATTCCCCTATACAAAACCTCTAAGCTTTCACTTCCAAAAACCTGCCTCAACGCAAATAACCAACCGGTGACTGAGCGTAGCCGAAGTCACTTCCCAATGCAGAAAGTAAATAACTCTCTATTTAAAAGGGGTACAGGCGATTATGGTGTAGTATTGGTGTACAAAAAATTATGAAAGTTTAACATTTATACATTAAATGCAGAGCTCATTAACTCTTGTTCAGATCTTGAAATACCAATTTTAGTAGCAATTTCTCTCCATTGTTTTACTGAATTTAAAACATCTTGAATAATCTGATCCATATCTATTTCTGTTAATCGAAAATATTCACCTACACTTTTTGCTAGTTCAAAATTTAATGAATTATCATCCATGTCAATATTTAAAGCTAATCCATCTTTGTCTATTGAAGGGTTTAAATCATAAGCTGGAGAAAGAGTCCATCCATCTTTCGTTAAAATAAACCCATGATTTCTTAAATGATCGTCTGTATTAGAAATTGCAATATTAAAAATAATTCTTCTCCACAATTGATTTAAATTTTTATCAATGTTAGTTCCATAGTTTTGAATAAACTCAACAAGATCTAAATATGACGCAGGTTGACTTTTTATAGTTTCTTCATTGTTTCCTGTCATAGTCATTGCAGAAGCAAAATGAATACGCTCTGTTCCATTCCGATCAAATCGTTTTGTGAAAAAAGTAGAGTACAAACCACTTAGGTTTTCTATTTTACATTCAGCCATTTGTATTCCAGCATTTATTGCTAGTCTATACGCTAAAAATTCCCATAATGCTTTATCGATTATATCATTTTTTGAGGGAAATTTTGCTATCCATGGATGTTGGTGTTCATCCATAATGTTTGCTTTAGGTCTAGCTCCACCTAATGAGGAACCAGGTGCTATTAGAACTTGAAGCCATTTATTCATTGCTTCATTATCTGTATCATTTTCGTAATGTACAACTGCTTGTTGTAATTCTCGAACGGTTGACCAAGGTGGTGTTGCTTTTGCTAAATCATTGTCTAAAAACTCACCATCAGGATCTAACTTAAATCGAATTGCACCCATTCTGGTTTCATCATATACACCTAATAAATAATCAATATCGTATAATGTTTTAGCTTTTTCGCTATTAATTTTGGCTAATTGAGCTTCACGTCTTTTCATTAAAGTTCGTCCCCAAGTATCGGGCATACTGTCTAAAAAGACTCCAAAGTTTTCTTTATTATTTGCAAATTGTTGACCTGAAAAAAAATGTAAATCAGGATCAATCAAGTGCTGTTGACCCAATTTTAACCATTGTTTATCGTAAGAAAAACTAAATGCTTTACGTCCTTTTGCTTGGTGTGCAGATAATATACCCATTAATTGCGGTATTTTAAAAGCTTCCCAATGCGCGTAAACATATATGTCAGTTTTGTTAATAGCCATTTTTATAACAATTCTATATCTTGTAATTTTCTACCAAATTCATCATCTGCTGCTAGTTTGAAAAGATCATCTTGTAAACCTAACACTCTTAAAACATTAAAATAAGCTCCCATAGCAACACTAGATTCTCCTTTTTCTATTAAACTTAATGTTGATCTAGAAATACCAGCACGTTCAGCAACTTGAATTGCTGTTAATTTTCTACGTTTACGAGCAAGTTTTATATTTTCGCCCATTTGAGATAAACCATTTTTATATTGAGGTAATACAACTTGTTTTTTCATACAATGTCCGTTATTCTATACAAATGTATAAAAAATGTATGAAATAACGGACGTTTTAAGTTATGAATTTAATATCGTAAATCAAAATATTAAGGAATTGTATAAAGATTATTGATTATTTTTTGAATCCAAATAGGTACATATTTCAATTGCTTTTAAATAACCTGTTCGTCTATGTCAAAGTACTGAATTTAATATTTGTATGAAGTAAATAAATTAAAATAAAAATTTAAAATCAAGTCCCTTATTAGGTTTAGTTCTGTTTTCAAATTAAGATTTATTAAGTGCAATATATCGCACTATTTTAAACCTTTAAGCTAAAATAATAGTAATATACTTATAAAAGTGCAATTTGTTGCACTTTTCTTGTTTTATAGCTTATTTATTTCTAAATTTACATTAAAAGTGCATTATATGACACTATCAATAATTAATCAAATCAAAGAAAGACGTAAAGTTTTAACGATATCACAAGAAACATTAGCAGAGATTTCTGGTGTTGGCTTACGCACGTTAAAACAATTTGAAAGTGGTAAAGGTAATCCAACGTTAGAAACACTACAAAAGTTGTGTGATGCCTTAGGATTAAAAATTAAATTAGAGGTTAAATCGATTGAATCATGAGAGTTGCTCAAATTTTATATAAAGGAGAAAGGGCAGGGGTTTTAACACAATTGGATAATGGTAGTTTTCATTTTACCTATAATGAAGATTGGATATCTGATGATTCTAAACCTTCAATAAGTTTAACGCTGCCAAAGAGTCAAATTGAATTCAAATCAGAAGCTTTGTTTCCTTTTTTCTATCATTTATTACCAGAAGGCGTAAACAAACGTATGATTTGTAAAACATATAAGATTGACGAAGATGATGCTTTTGGTATTTTACTACAAGCTTCTAAAGTAGATACAGTTGGTGCAGTAACAATAGAAAGAATGTAACATGAAAATAGATTTAAAAAATTGCCCAGGTTCTTTAAAAGAAAATTTTAATACTTACAGTCCTATTGTTTTGAAGAAAATGTTTAACGGAAAAAAAGTAAGTCCATTTTTAAATTATTCAACTCCAACAAATCGAAAGGATCAAAATAGATTTAATCAAAATCAAACACATATTTCAATTTCTGGATTTCAAGAAAAGTATTCTTTAATTCTTGATGGAAATGCATTACGATTGACAAATGAAAATGAAAGCGGTCAATATATTCTAAAACCAATTTCAGATTTGCCAAAAAATAGTGAATTTGCCCCTGCAAACGAACATTTAACGATGCAAATAGCGAAACAAATTTTTAAAATTGAAACGGCAGAAAATGCCTTAGTCTTTTTTGAAGATGGAAGTCCAGCATATCTTACGAAACGTTTTGATTATGATGAGAATGGAAATAAATTAGCTGTAGAAGATTTCGCTTCATTATTAGGTAAATCACCTGCTACAGATGGAGAGCAATATAAGTACGAGGGGAATTATCTGGAGTTATTTGAAGCATTGAAAAAGTATGTACCAGCATGGAAAGTAGAAGCTCCTAAATTATTTACTTTAATAGTCTTCAATTATCTGTTTGCGAATGGAGATGCTCATTTAAAGAATTTTTCATTAATAGAAACTCAACAAGGTGATTTCAAATTAAGTCCAGCATATGATTTGCTAAATACTAAAATTCATATAGAGGATGCGGACTTTGCATTAAAAGAGGGAATATTACCCAAATCAATTTCAAGTGGCAAAATTATCGATCAATTGATGGTATTGGGAGAGAAGGCAGGAATGACAGAGAAATCTATCATAAAAGTCCTTCAAAATCTAACTTCGAAAGAAGATCAAGTGGTAGATTTAATTGGAAGATCGTTTTTATCAGAGAAACTAAAACGAAATTATTTACAAAGTTATCAGCGTCGATTGAAGAAACTGAAAATAATTGTAAAGTAAAAAAATGAACAAGGAGATTTCCTTAACACATTTTTTATAATTTATCCTATAAGCAAAATGGAATAGGTTATTCCTTCTTTTCAACGTAATTTTAGAAGCGAAATAATAGAATCAAAAATGAAAAAAATAGATATTACAACTTTAGATCATTTAGATCAAATTGATCAAGCATCTTTTAATCAACCAAAAATTATTTATAAACACAGTACAACTTGTGGATTATGTGATATTATTTGGGATATTGTAAAAGAAAGCGATTTTGAACTGAATTATTTAGATTTATTAACGTATAGACCACTCTCTAATGAGATTGAACGACGATACAATGTTCAGCACGAATCACCGCAAATCCTTATTATAAAAGATGGAAAATGTTTGTACAATGCCTCACATCGTAAAATAAAAAATGAAGAAATTCAGAAACAATTAGATTTATTCGATTAAAGAATCTTCGGTTTGATTTCATAATTGGAAAACTAAATTACGTTCGTGTTCATCAATAAAATCTTCACTTGTATAAAAAGTTTCATCTACGACAACATATATCTTTAACCCTTTATTTAACTTTGAGTCTTTAAACACTAAATGACTTACAAAATATGTACTCAAATTATGATCGAAATTTTTGGTGCGACTATCAAATCTAAATTGGGCATGATTTCGTGGTCCCGAATATTTAGTTTCAACTTTTACTTGATTTTCTTCTTTCAGAACATTGATATAATTTCTTAAAAACGAAAAAGCTTCTTCGCGAGCAACAATCGGATCATCATTATAAAATGAATTAATTGTTACTTCTTTTGTTTCTTGATCGAATAGTGTTTCGACTTCATAATGAACTTTTAATTTCATAATAATTTGCTTTATTTGATTATGAAGCAAACCTATGACTACAAGACTATCAGATTACGATAGTCTAAAAAATAATTATAAAAATATCTAAAAGACATGTTTTGGCGGGATGGTTTATGACCTTTGTAATATAAATTAAAAACAAGAAAATATGCCTATAATTACAATTGAATTGTCTGATGAACAATTAAAAAGAGTGAAAGAAACCCTGAGTTATAATGGTAATTTAGATTTGAAAGAAGAAACTTTTAATGGAAGTTCAATTGAGTTGGATTTACTTCCATTTATAAACATGATGACAGTAAAAGGGTATAAAGAAGAATATATTGGTGCTGTGTTCGTGGAGATTCCGAAGGAGTAGATTTTTAAAAATCAATAAATCTTATGAGGTTTCTATTTTTATGAGATTTGTTAGATGTTTATTGGTACTTTATTAGTAATTTACAGCAATTTTTTAGAAAATGACACAAAAAGATATCAAACAACTCGAAATAGAATTATGGGAAGCGGCAGACGAGCTACGGGCCAATTCGAAACTCACTGCGGCTGAATACAAAGACCCTTTATTGGGCTTGATTTTATTACGATTTGCTGAGAATAAATTCATAGAAGCGAAAGCGCAACTGGAAGAAACGCTTCCAATCAATCCACGTACGAAACAACGTAGAGCAGCTACCAAAGACGATTATGCAGCCAATGGTGCAATGTATTTGCCCGAGAAAGCACAATATTCGTATTTAGCAGCTTTGCCTGAATCGGAAGATTTGGCGGAAGCAGTAAATACCGCAATGAAACTCATCGAGGCTGAATACGAAGATTTAGCAGGTATTTTACCAAAAAATTTCCACGATTTAACGCCCGAAGATGATACGGACAGCAACCTATTGGCAAATCTGATTCGTATTTTCAATAGCGATTCGGTTCGCAATGCCAAAGGCGATGTATTTGGTCGTGTGTACGAATATTTCTTGATGAAACTTTCCATGATGGGTGCTGGTGCACAAGAAGGAGGCGAATTCTTTACGCCACCGTCTTTGGTACAGTTGATTGTGAATTTCATTCAACCCAATCACGGGATTATTCACGATCCGGCTTGTGGGTCGGGTGGTATGTTTGTGCAAACGGCGCATTTTATCAAAGATCATCTCAATAAAAAAGTAAACGAAGCCATTACGGTGTACGGTACCGAATATAAATCGAATACCACACGATTGGCAAAAATGAACTTAGCCATTCACGGGATTGAAGGGAAAATTGCCAACAACAATTCCTTTTATTCGGATCCGCACGAGTTGTACGGAAAATGTGATTTCGTCATGGCGAATCCTCCATTTAACGTGGACAAAGTAGATGCGAAAAACAAGTTTTTGGCCGAAGACAAGCGTTTGCCTTTTGGTGCGCCATTGACCGGGAAAGGAACCATTGGTAACGGAAACTACTTGTGGATTCAGTATTTTATGTCTTACCTAAATGATACCGGACGTGCAGGATTTGTAATGGCGTCTTCGGCGACGGATGCCGGAAATGCCGAAAAACGTATTCGTGAAGAATTGGTAAAAACCGGAAATGTAGATTGTATCGTTTCTATCGGGAACAACTTTTTCTATACGCGTTCGTTGCCTTGTCACGTTTGGTTTTTTGACAAAGGAAAACGTCCTGAAAATAAAAAGAACATCTTAATGATCGATGCACGTAATGTGTACCGAAAAGTAACTACCACCATCAACGATTTCTCGGAAGAGCAATTAGAAGGTTTAACAGCGATTATGGCGCTTTATCGTGGCGAAACACCTGAAGTAGCTACCGATAACGCTTGGTTTAACGAGCATTTCCCAGATGGAACCTATCGTGATATTGAAGGATTGTGCAAGATTGTGACTTTAGACGAAGTTGCTGAGCAAGATTACAGCCTTACACCAGGGCGTTATGTAGGGGTGAATATAGACATTGATATGGATTTTGATTACCAAAGCCGTATGCAAGAACTCCACAGCGAATTAGCGACCTTGAATGAGGAAGCCAACCAATTGATGAACCAAATTCAAGCGGTGAAATTATGAGAGAAGGTTGGAAAGCCATGCAATTGGGTGAGTTAATAACTACAAAAAAGGGTTATGCATTTAAAAGTGCTTGGTATCAAGATAAAGGAGTGCCGGTTGTAAGAGTTTCAGATTTTACTGATAACTCTATTTCTGATGAAACTATTTTTTATATAGATGAGGAATTAGCTTCAGAGCATACATCTGTTTCATTGAAAACTAAGGATATAATTGTACAAACAGTTGGTTCGTGGCAACATAATCCAGCATCTATTGTAGGAAAAGTTGTTAGAGTTCCAAAAAATCTAAATAATTCTTTGCTAAATCAAAATGCTGTTAAGTTAATTCCAAATGGACAAATAGAAAAAGATTTTCTTTATTATAGATTAAAAGACGAAAGTTTCAAATATCATAATTTAAATTTTGCACAAGGAGCAGCTAATCAGGCAAGTATTACATTAGAAACTATAAAATGTTTTAAAATCAATCTTCCCCCACTCGAAACCCAAAAGAAAATCGCTTCGATCTTATCGGGTTATGATGATTTGATCGAGAACAACCTAAAGCGCATCAAAATTTTGGAAGAAATGGCACAGCAAACCTACGAAGAATGGTTTGTGCGTATGCGTTTTCCTGGGCACGATGCTTCGAGAGCCTCAGCATCCTTGAATCCCGCAACGGGATTACCGGAGGGTTGGGAGAAGGTGAAGTTGAAAGATTGCTGTGATTTAGTGATGGGACAAAGTCCAAAGTCTGAGTTTTATAATGATGAAAAATTAGGATTACCTTTTCATCAAGGTGTTAAAGATTATGGCTTTAGATTTCCAATAAATACGTCTTGGAGTACAGTAGGTAATAAAAAAGCTAAACCAAATTCAATATTATTTAGTGTGAGAGCTCCTGTTGGTAGATTAAATGTAGCATCTGAAGAAATAATTTTAGGTCGTGGTTTAGCTGCAATTAATCATAAAAAAGGATTAAATAGCTTTGTTTTTTACCAATTACGCAAGATATTTTTTGAAGATAATTTAATTGGTGGCGGTGCCATATTTGCATCTGTTACTAAATCAGATGTTGAGAGAATTGAATTTATTTACAATGAAGAATTAGCAAATAAGTTTAACGATTTTGCTTCAAAAATTGACCAACAAATATTAAATCTAACGAACCAAAACCAACGTTTACGTGAGGCGCGAGATATTTTATTGCCAAGGTTGATGATGGGGATGATTGAGGTTTAGTTTCGCTCTTCGGTTTTAAAATCGGCTCTTCGGCTCCGCTCAGGAATCGGTTTTGGTGGCTGAGCGGAGTCGAAGCCACCCTTTCGGTCCCTGAGGAGGTCATTGAGGCTCTCGAAATGATCTCAAAGGGACCGAAAGGTTCGAAAGACCGAAGAAAAAAAAACTAAAACGAAAGAAAACGATAACTATGAAAGAAAAATTCGAACAATTAAAGGAAAGACTTGAGCATTATCACAACGAACTTGAAAGTGGTAATTATGATGTGGAGCAAGATATAGTCGATCTTGAATCGGAAATACAAGATGAGATTACAAATTGTTTTGACGAAAAGCAAGAGAATAAATACGACAAACTACTCCAGAAAATTAAATGCATAAAGCGAGAATATGATTTTTATGATGCAGAGAGAGAATTGGATATGATGTTTCCCAATCGTCACGATGATGATTTTGATGAGGATAGTATGAGCTACGATAGTGTTTTTGGAGGAGAATAACGAATTGATATGATTGCAACTGAAAAAGCGATAGAGAAAAAAATTCATGTAAGTACGCATACTGTTTCTGAATTCTTTCAAAAGGATTTAGGAGTCATTGCTTTGCCTCCCTATCAGCGACCGTATGTATGGAATAGACAGAAGATAGAACAGCTCTTTCAGGATTTGTTGGAGCATTTTTTTAATTATAGTAAAGGGAAATTTATTTTTGACGAAAATGCTCCTTTATATTATTTAGGAAGCGTATTGTTTCATGAAAATGCAGATAATGAAAAATTTTATATTATAGATGGTCAGCAACGAATTACAACTTTATTGTTAATAGATAAAAAGGTTCATAAGTCCTCGTCTATTCTCGATCAAGGGAAGTGGAATCTCAATTATAATTCCAGATTATCTACCGCCCACATTAAAAAGAATTTTGTGGAATTGACTTCTTATGAGCATTTTAATGTGATTGCAGATTACCTTTCATCTATTTATTCCAAATTGGTGTTATCCTTTATTGTGACCAATTCTGAAGATGATGCTTTTACTTTTTTTGATAGTCAAAATAACAGAGGAGTAAGTCTTGACGCCGTAGATTTTTTAAAGTCTTATCATTTGCGTGAGCTGAAAGAAAAAGAGGAAGAACAAAAAGTTTTTGTAAAAAAATGGGATTCTAATAATGCCGGACAAGCGCTTAATCATCTTTTTGAAATTGTATTATGGCGTTCCAGAAATTGGAAGGGTAACGCCATCCAATTTGAGAACAAAGATTTAATATTAGAATCTTTTCAGAAAAACACCAAGCAAACAAATGGCGCGGGAATCAAACTATACGCTAATAAAAACAATGTATTAGCGACATCCTTAAGTTTTACAGCCCAGAAAGGGTTGAAATTGGAATTGGCTCCTCTGTTTGTGCAAGCATCTCCAGAGGAGTATCCTTTTGCACTTAGACAGCCTATTTATAAAGGGGCTGGCTTTTTTCTTTATGTAGAAAAATATTATCACCTCTACAACATTTTATTCCAAGCCGATGGAAATGAATATGTTATGTATGTGTCGAAAAATTTAATTAAGGATTATAACTATTATTTTCAAAACTTTTTCAAATTATTGGTGGTGATGTACTATGATAAATTCAAAGACGAGCAGCTTTTTGCATTCATGTTGTGGACAGATTATTTATTGGGTGCGTTTAGGGTAAATCAGGCAACTATTGTGTCTCAAACTGCAGTTAAAATTTTGAGAGATTATAAACAAAATTTAATTGATGTCATAGAAGCTGCATACGACCCTGAAGATATTATAGATTTTATTAAGCACTATAAAATTTCGGGCAATGATTTAAAAGCCATCTATGCTAAACCCATTAACGAGTATGGGGCAGAAAATGGTATACGGAACAGGTACCGTAAAACAGTTTTGGATTTTTATGGAATAGATGAGAAATCTCCATTGACTGAGAAATACTTATGGATTGCTAACAAAATAAATTCTTCTAAACATGCCTAAGATCACTTCTGAGAAATACACACTTGAAAATTTAGTCATTAAAAATTATATTTTCAACATTCCTATTTACCAAAGGTTATACGTGTGGAAATCTGGACAGATAAATACATTGTTAGATGATTTGGTGAATAGTTTCAATAGAAAAGAAGAAGATTACTATATCGGCGGAATCATGTTGACCAAAAGTAATTCTCAAATTGGCGGATTTGAAAAGTATGATGTGATTGACGGTCAACAAAGATTTACAACTTTATGGCTTATCAGTAATATTTTAGGTGGTGAATTAAGTTTTTTTCAAAGATATATTGATGAAGATAAACCAAAATCTCGTATTAGTTTTTCTGTTCGTGATTTTGCGAATCATTATTTCGAAGTTATGTATCGAGGTTTTACAGATGATGAAGAAAGAGAATTAAAACCTATAAAAGACGCATTAAAAACCATTGAAAGTTATTTCGAGAATAAAGACTGTGCCTTAAAAAAAGGGGATTTTTCTGAATTTATAAAATTTGTTTATCAAAACGTGTATTTTATACTTACAGAAATGCCTTCCACAGTGGACGAAAATAAAGTTTTCGAAGCCATGAACAATAGAGGGGTTCAATTACAGCAACATGAGATTTTGAAATCCAGAATATTGCACAACATCCCTGAATATGAAAGGAACAAATATGCGATTATTTGGGACGCTTGTTCACAAATGGACAATTATATCGAGAAAAGCTTGAAAGATGTAGCTAATTTATCTTGGAAACAATTGTTCAATACGGAGAAAGACGACGAAATAGTTAAACTACCTTCTGATATTTTAGGAATATTATCATCTCAAATAAATGAGGAATCAGATAGTTATCTCCGTGATATTTTAAAAGAGGAAAATTTAGAATTATCAGACGAAGAACAAAAGGCGTTAGAGGGTAACAATATTGAAGACAATGACTATGAAGGAGCAAAAGTTAGAAGTATTATCTCTTTTTCTATGCTGTTGCTGCATACGCTAAGGGTTTTTCAATATCGCTATAAGAAAGAGGTGTTCGTTGCTGAAACAAGTGCTGAAGTAAATTCGAAGGAGCTAAATACAATCTTTAATCAATATTTTTTATATAAGCCAGAAGATGAAGCTCATAAGATGGCGTTAGAAAAAGACGCTAAAAATTTTATATCTCTTCTATGGAAGGTAAGAGAAGCTTTTGATCGTTATGTAGTTAAATGGGTTACAAAGTCAGAAGGTAGTTCACAATCAGAACGATTAGAAATATTAAACTTGTACCAAAACAAGACATCATATCAAAGGAAATTAACCAAATCTTTTGATGAATTAAGCATGTTGCAAACTATGCTTTACCACTCGCAACAACTAATTACACATTATTGGCTTACTCCGTTTCTGAATTACTTGATAGAACATGATAATCTAATAGATGTTTTAGGTTACTTGAAAAAGTTAGACAATGCCATGTTTTGCAATGAACGTAGGGATTTGAGAACTATGAGTTTTGAAATGTTAGCATTAAATAAAGATGAATTGAAAGGGAGTCCATTTTTTATAGAATCAGAATTACTAAAAGCTTCTGGAGTTGCTTTTCCGCATTATTACTTTTATAAATTAGAATTCGTATTATGGAACAATAGGTTAAATATTTATCATACGTATGGGTTTGCAGAAAAGGAAATTTCTAAATGGGAAAATTATCATTTAACGGCAAGAAACTCAATTGAGCATATATTCCCACAAAATCAAAAAAGCATTAATAATGAGTTGGTGTTTATTTCTCCAGAAGAGTTAGAAATAGAGAAAGAAGTAAAAGGGGAAATGTTTTCTCCTATAGATATTTTTGGGAATTTAACTTTAATAACCTCAGGTCTAAATTCCTCTTATGGCAATAAATCTTATGGTGAAAAAAAAGAACAGTTTTTAAATAGTAATAGCATTGACTCGCTTAAATCATCTATAATATTTACCCACGATAATTGGGACTATAATTTTGCGAAAGAACATCAAAAAAAAATGATAGATTTACTAATAACTTATTTAAACGAAACTAATACCAACTAACCATGTCCTACGAATACTCTGAAGATCAATTAATCGAACAAGCTACGGAAGATGTGCTGAAAGAGCTTGGTTGGCAGGTTGTGACGGCTTGGCAAAACGAATCCTTTGGTGAGGATGGTTTGTTGGGGCGTGATAATAAAACTGAAGTAGTATTAGAGCGTCATTTGTTGGCTGCTTTAAAACGCTATAATCCTGATTTACCTGATTTGGCTTACAAACGTGCGATAGAAAAAATTGTACAGAAAGAAGCAGGTAAAAACTTAGCGCAACAAAATAAAGCGAAATATCAACTCTTGAAAAATGGCGTTGAAGTTTCGTTTACCAATGCGCAAGGAAAAACGGAGAAAAAAACACTTCGCGTGTTTGATTATAAAAATTATACGAATAATGAATTTTTAGCAGTTCGTCAATTAGAAGTTTCGGGAGAATTGTACAATCGTCGCCCAGATGTGGTAGGATTTGTTAATGGAATTCCTTTAGTTTTTATTGAACTGAAATCACATGCAGTTGATTTGCGTTCGGCTTATGAGGATAATTTCAAAGATTATAAAGACACCATTCCGCATTTATTTCACCACAATGCCTTTGTAATTTTATCCAATGGCATTGATTCAAAAGTGGGAACGGTAACTAGTCCATACAAATACTTTTTGGATTGGAAACGTATTACAGAAGAAGCCGAAGGAGAAGTAAGTTTAGATACGATGCTTCGTGGGGTTTGCGCTCCACAACATTTGATGGATATATTCGAAAACTTCCTTTTGTTTGATGAAAGCTCCGGCAATATTGTAAAATTAATGGCGAAAAACCACCAGTTTATTGGGGTGAATCGTGTATTGGAAAATGTCAAAAACATTGAGGATTTAGAAGGGAAATTGGGAGTGTATTGGCATACGCAAGGTTCTGGAAAAACGTATTCGATGGTTTTCTTGTGCGAAAAGATTCATCGCAAATTTGGAGGTTCTTATACTTTCTTGATTGTAGTAGATCGTACCGAGTTAGAAAATCAAGCGTATGATACGTTCTCAGGTGTGGGGATTGTCAACAATAAACATGTCATTGCAGGAAAGAAAAGTGGCATTTCAGGTAGAGATCATCTGCGTGAATTATTGAGTGATAATCACCGATATGTGTTTTCATTGATTCATAAATTTTCCATCGACCCAGAAAAAGAAACAGAATATCCATTAATTACAGATCGTAAAAATATCATCGTTATTTCGGATGAAGCGCATCGTACACAGGGCGGTAAGTATGCTAGGAATATGCGTTTTTACGGTTTGCCAAATGCTTCTTATTTAGGATTTACAGGTACGCCAATCATCAAAGACGAAGAAGAAGTAACCAAAAACATCTTTGGTGAATATGTGTCCGTTTACGATTTTAAACGTGCAATTGAAGATGAAGCGACACTTCCTTTAAAATATCTAAACAAAGGCGAAAAATTAAACATAGAAAATCCTGACTTGGATGAGCACATGGCTGAAATTCTCGAATCGGAAGATTTGGATGAGGACCAACAAAAGAAATTGGCCTATTTGTTTAAAAAAGAATATCCTATTCTAACTTCAGATCAGCGTTTACGTGCTATTGCAAAGGATTTGGTTTGGCATTTTAACGAACGTGGTTACCAAGGAAAGGCCATGTTTGTAGCGTTAGATAAACCAACAGCCGTGCGAATGTACGATTACGTGATGGAGTACTGGCCGGAGTATTTACAGGAATTGCAAACACAAATTGATAAAGCCACAGATCAACAAGACGCACAAGATTTAAAGCGTAAATACAATTTAGTGGCTACAACGGAAGTTTGCGTGGTAGTAAGTTCGGAGCAAAACGAGGTCGATAAATTCAGGAAAATGAATTTAGACATCGAAACGCACCGCAAAAAGATGGTAGAACGTAATTTGGAAAAGGAATTCAAAGATGAAGAAAATCCGTTCCGTTTGGCCATTGTGTGTGCCATGTGGATTACAGGTTTTGATGCCCCGTGTGTTTCTACTGTTTACTTGGATAAGCCAATTAAAGGTCATACTTTGATGCAGACCATTGCTCGTGCCAATCGTGTGTATGATGATGAAAAGGAAAATGGTTTAATTGTAGACTACGGAAACGTATATCAGCAATTAGAAAAAGCATACGCTATTTATGGTGAAGGACAAAAGGGTAATGGTGGAGATAAAGGAAAAGAGGAAAAACCATTTGAGCAACTCGAAGCAATGGCTATCGAAATCAAAGAAGCTATTGGTGAAGTTAAAAGCATGTTGTCTGAACTTGATTTCGATTTGAAAACCTTGATGGACGCTTCGGCAATGGGCAAAATCGCTGCAATCAATAACGGAATTAATGCCATTTGCAGAAACGAAGAAACAAAAGCTAAGTTCGAAATATCAGCACGAAATGTGTTTAGAAAATACAAAGCTTTATTCCCAGAAAAACAAGCGAAACAGTTTGTTCGAGAGTACAATGCCATTGATGCGCTATATAGTAAACTAAATGCAAAAGTTAAAAGCGCTGATGTTACCGAAGTGATCATGCGTCTACAATCGGTAGTGAATGAAAGTATTTCTATCGATGGGGTTCAGGAGGTTGAAGGTGTATATATTGACTTATCTAAATTTAATATACAAGCATTACAAGACGCATTTGCAAAAATTCCTCGTAAAAATGAGTTGGTTTACGATTTGAATAAAGCTGTAGAAAATAAATTAGAGCAAATGCTGAAGGAGAATCCATTGCGTTTAGAGTTTTACGAACGTTACAAAGAAATTGTAGAAGAGTATAATAATGGTAAATCCGATATTGAATTACAGCGTAGTTTTGAAAGTCTAACACAATTTATTCAGCAGCTTTCTGGAGAAGAAAAGCGTGCTTTTCAAGAGAATCTAGACCAACCTACATTATCTATTTTCGATCTTTTAGTAAAAGGAAAAAAGCTTACAGATGGCGAGAAGGAAATGGTTAAAAAAGTTGCAATAGAAACATTGGAAACACTTCAACGTGAAAAGCTAAATATTCCGAATTGGAAAGAAAGTCGCGAAATACGGTCAGGTGTAAAAACAACAATTTATGATCAACTTTTATGGCTACCTGAAGAAAAATATACAGATGAAGAAGTCAGTTTACGAAGCTTAGAGGTGTATCAGCATGTGTATTCATACTCTAATTTTTAAAACTTAAATTTATGTGTCAAGTTTATTCTGATGTCACGTTTTGTACCTGTTCTGATTTTGAAATCGATCAAGTTCAATCATTAAAAAATTACTGGGTTTTGTATCGTTACAATGAAGCGTTAGACGTTGTAATTGTTGGCGAAATAATGTTAGATAATATGTTGAAAAAGTATAATCCAGCTAACATATTAGAACTTATACTTAAAAAACTAAACGATAACACATTGTTTGATAAATCAATTGATTTTGTAGACAAAGATCGTTTACATGTTTCACTTGAGTTGAATCAAGTTAACTTAAACTATGGTTTTGAATTTCAAGCTAATTCTTGGTCAGAAATTGAGTATGATTATTTTACTTGGGCAAGTTGTTATGAAGAAAAAAATGGAGGAGTGGTAAAGGTTTACTAATTATTATAAATTATAAAACATGAGCCGATTATTTATGCTAATCGGCTCATGTTTTTTAATAGTGTAGTTTTTTTTCTTTTAGAAAAACCTTTTTCGCGAAAGAAATTGTATTTTCATTTTTAATGATTGAATAGTCAATTTCTCTTGATTCGAATTGATTAATTAATGCTTTTAGAAAGTGAGCTCGTGCAGCTACCCATCCAGTATTACCCACCTCTTTATTGAAGGAGTTAATTACTTCTTGATCTGAAAGTGAAATCAAGTTTTTTTCAAATTTTTCAGTTAAATTTTCCATTTTTTGATACTTTAATTTATTAAACAGTATCAATCATTAAGAATTTAGAGAGTGACAATTTTTTGACTGAACAGCCCTCATCGCTTTACCACCGTGGTTTGTTAAACTCGGTTGGTGTACCTTATGTACTCTTGATGATTGAATTATGATATAAAATTATTGATTAATAATAAATAATCAAAATAGTTTATAGTTTTTTTAATTCCTCTTATGCCTCACCAAATCAGTTACAACACCCAGAGTAATTCAACTACTTTTATCTATTTCATGTTAAAAAATCTTGATTAAACATCAATTATGTACAATATCTGTACTGTTTCATGATCTTAATTTGTGAATGGTTGAATAATTTTTTAGTTTAATTCAATTAATTTTTAGAGTTTTTAAATTCAATCCATTCTTTTAATTCTGTAAGGCCTCCTTTTTTATGACAATATCCGCAAGTCCATTCTTCCTTTTCTGATGTAATTACTATAAAAATAGGGTGATTTACAGAATTTACACATTTACTAATAAAAAGACCTTTTTCTGAGTCGTGGACAACAGGATCTAAACCTACCTCGTGCATATAATCCAGTAATTCACTTTTTGTATTGTCAATCATTTTATCTTCAATGCTTTGCTGTATTTGATGATAAAGTTCATCAGAAATAATATCAGATTCAAATTGTGTAATTTGACCGTCAAACATACCTCTAGAGTGTATAAATTCGGTTATTATTGTTTTTAGATTTTCTATAAACGACAAATTATTGTCATACTTATACTGTGCAACAATTCTACGTTTAAAATTATTATTAAATTGATCGATATCGATTAACTGTAAGTAGTTATCAGATGTGATTCGATACACATAAGTGATGGTATAATCGATGTAAATATAAAAATAATTAATGATGGCTAATTTTTTAAAATCAGAAATATAGGCTTCTCCAAAATCTTCATTGTAAGTGCTTCCTTGTGTTTGTACATTCGTTTTTTCTGTACTAAAATGTGCTTGTATCATATTGCAAAATTTATAATTTAATCAATTACAAATCATCGCAAGAGAATGAATAGTGGATTTAACCTTATTTTTTTGGCAGATTTGCCCTCATTCTAAACCACCGTGTCTAGTAAAAGCTCGGTTGGTATTCCTAATAATTAAGAAACTCTTGATGATTGAATTATGGTGTAAAATTATTGATTAATAATAAATAATCAAAATATTATCTAAATAAGTATAGATATTGAAAATTTTAAATAACATTTCTTACATTACATAAATGAATATCCACGAATATGATAAAAATTGAAATTCACCCTTTGAATGGAATTAAAATTGAAAATATAGAATTGATAAAATTTGGACTAAGTAAATCCAAAATAATTAAAATATTAGATAGTACTCCCCATTTGTCAGACCATTAGTTTTGTAAATATAGTTATTTTTACCCAAGAGAGAGTTTTCAATATTTCAATATAGGAAAAACCCCTTAAAAGGTTTTTTCGTATAGTGTTGGA
>Ga0172382_10000835_pt1 | contig 57230 bp, 42 predicted proteins | sample Leawel138RmetaG_FD_122245 | JGI IMG/M metagenome (GOLD analysis project Ga0172382, IMG submission 122245) | Leachate microbial communities from a municipal landfill in Southern Ontario, Canada - Leachate well 138R metaG | ecosystem: Engineered > Solid waste > Landfill > Unclassified | place...
GAGGGTCGCGCAAATGGGTGCGCACCATCGGCAAGCCGGTCCTCCAGGACAACAGGGTGGTAATGGTTCGGGGATCCATGCAGGATATCACCGATCGCGTCCGCCTGGAGGCCCAGCTCCTCCAGGCCCAGAAGATGGAATCAGTCGGCCGGCTGGCCGGAGGCGTGGCCCATGACTACAACAACATGCTCAGCGTCATCATCGGCTATGCCGAAATGGCCCTGGATAAAGTTCCCGCCGGCAACCCGCTCCATGAAGACCTGCGCGAAATACTGAACGCCGGCAAGCGGTCCGCGGAAATCACCCGGCAATTGCTTGCCTTCGCCCGCAAACAGACGGTCAACCCCAGGGTGCTGGACCTGAACGCCACCGTGGAAGGGATGCTGAAAATGCTGCGCCGCCTCCTGGGCGAGGATCTTGACCTGACCTGGCAGCCGGCGGCCGGATTATGGCCGGTGAAAATCGACCCCACCCAGGTCGACCAGATCCTTGCCAACCTCTGCGTCAACGCCCGGGACGCAATCAAGGGAGTGGGCAAGGTCACCCTGGAGACGGGCAACGTGACCTTTGACGAGAACTACTGCGCCGACCACGCCGGGTTCACCCCCGGCGACTTTGTCCTCCTGGCCGTCAGCGACAACGGCCGCGGCATGGACAGTGAAACCCTCGACATGATTTTCGAGCCGTTTTTCACCACCAAGAAGCCGGGGCGGGGAACAGGACTGGGGCTGGCCACGGTCTACGGCATCGTCAAGCAGAACAACGGCTTCATCAACGCCTACAGTGAACCCGGAGCAGGAACAACCTTCAAGATTTATCTGCCCCGCCATGCTGATGGGATCGCGGAAAGGAAAAAGGACCGCGCCCCGGCACCGGGTATGGGCAGGGGGGAAACCATCCTCCTGGTGGAGGACGAACCGACGATTCTGCAGATGAGCAGGACCATGCTGGAACGGCTCGGCTACCGGGTCCTGGCGGCAAACACCGCCGCCGCGGCAATGGCATTGGCGGAGGAAAATGCCGGCTCCATTGATTTGCTGATCACCGATGTCGTCATGCCGGAAATGAACGGCCGGGAACTGGCCGGACGGTTGGAGGCCTTCTGCCCGAATCTCAGGGTCCTGTTCATGTCCGGCTACACGGCGAACGTGATCGCCCGCCACGGGGTCCTGGACAAGGGGCTGTTTTTTATCCAGAAGCCCTTCTCGCGGGAACAGCTGGCCGCCAATGTCCGTCTTGTCCTGGACCGGTAACGGCAGCCGGTTTTCCTTCCCCTCCTCCCGCCGGGCCGGGATCACCGACCCTCTGTCTCACCATCTCCGCGGGGTCATGGCCTCCGGAAAAAATTTTCTGAACCGCCCGGCCCGCTTTGTCTATCCGATTTCCCGCTCCCAGGATGCCAGGGCTTCCAGGGCCAGCCGGGCCCGGATGAGACCGCGGTCCCGCTTCCTTGTTTTTCCGGACAGCGGCGGGAACAGGCCGAAATTGACATTCGAAGGCTGGAAACAGTCGGGCTGCGTGGCCGTCAGATGACGGATCAGGGCGCCGTGGGCGGTCGCCGGCGGCGGCACCATGGGTTTCCCGCCCAAAGCCGTCCGGGCGGCGTTGATGCCGGCCAGCAGGCCCATGGCCGTTGATTCGACGTATCCCTCAACTCCGGTGAGCTGACCGGCCAGCAGCAGCCGGGGCCGTTTTTTCAACTGCAGGGTCGGCTCCAGGACCAGGGGAGCGCAGACGAACGTATTGCGGTGAATGGAGCCCAGCCGGACGAATTCGGCCTCCTCCAACCCGGGAATGGTCCGGAAGACCCGCTTCTGCTCCGGATAGGTGAGCTTGGTCTGAAAACCGACCAGGTTGTACAGGGTGCGATCAAGGTTCTCCGCCCGCAGCTGGACCACCGCGTAAGGGGTCTCCCCTGTCCGGGGATCGGGAAGGCCGACCGGCTTCATGGGGCCGAAGCGAAGGGTCTGTTCGCCCCGCTCCAGCATCACCTCGATGGGCAGGCAGCCCTCGAAGTACCTGGGATCCTCGAAATCCTTCAGGGGGACCCTGGCTGCGCCGCCCAGGAGGCGGAGAAATTCCCTGTACTGCGCCTCATTCAGCGGACAGTTGAGATAGTCGCCCGGCCCGTCGTCCCAGCGGGATTTACGGTAGACGATATCCATATTCAGGGACTCGGCGGCAACGATGGGGGCGATGGCATCGTAAAAGGCGAGATTCCGGGAGCCGGCCAGCCGGGCCAGGTTCTCGGCCAGGCCGCCGGCGGTGAGCGGACCCGTGGCCAGGATCACCGGACATTCCCCTTCCGGGGGCAGGGACCGGACTTCTTCGCGGACGACGTTGATCAGCGGATGGGCAAGAATGCACTCGGTCACCCGGCCCGCGAACCTGCTGCGGTCAACCGCCAGGGCCTTGCCGGCGGGGACGGCCGTGGCATCGGCGGCCTGCATGATCAGGGAGCCGAGCCGCCGCATTTCCTCCTTCAGCAGGCCGACGGCCGAGGCCGGATCATTGGAGCGCAGGGAATTGGAGCACACCAGTTCGGCCAGCAGCTCCGACTCGTGGGCGGGGCTGAAGCGAAGCGGCTTCATTTCGTGCAGATCGACGCGGACGCCGCGTTGCGCCACCTGCCAGGCCGCCTCGCACCCCGCCAGGCCGCCGCCGATGATCGTCACCCGGGGCGGAGTCATCGGAGAATGGTCACCTCGAGCCTCTGCCTGCCCCAGGCAAGAGCCCTGCGGTGGGAGTCAAAATAGAGGTCAAGCCGGTCCGGCCCCTTGATGGCGGATCCCCTGTCGCTGACCACTCCCCAACCGTATCCGGGGATGTGCATCCGGGTCCCGAAGGGGTAATAGCCGGTGTCCGCGGCGATGGTTCCGTCCCGCGGCAGCCAGAGCCAGGGAAAAACAAGCCGGAACGGAATCATCCAGGGACGGGTCAGGCTGTCGACCGAAAAGAGCCCCGGAGACGGTTCGACGGGCCGGTCGCCCGCGGCCGTCAGGCCGCTGTACGACCGGCCCGCGTCCGGTCCCGCATTGACATACCGGTTCCAGACGTCGAGCCGCAGATACTTCCAGTTCCCCCGCTCCCAGGAACAGCACTGACCGCAGCCGCAGTAGGCCGTGGTCTCCATGATCCGGGTATCCTGCCGGGCACAGCCCCCGCAGGTCAAAAGAATCAGCAGCAGCAGGCAGAAACGGATCATTTTCTCGCAACGGCATGGCGGCCGGGGTATCCGCGGCCTCGTCCATTTCGCCATGGGCCGGGATTGACCGGTCGCATGATTAATACCGATAGTACTCCGGCTTGAAAGGGCCCTTTGTGTCAACCCCGATGTACCTGGCCTGTTCCGGGGTGAGCCTGGTCAGATGCGCCCCGATCTTCTGCAGGTGCAGCATGGCGACCTTCTCGTCCAGTTTCTTGGGAAGGAAGTACACCTTTCTGTCGTAGTTCTCCGCATTCCGCCACAGTTCGATCTGGGCCAGAACCTGGTTGGTGAAGGAATTGGACATGACGAAACTGGGATGGCCGGTGGCGCAGCCCAGGTTGACCAGCCGGCCCTCCGCCAGAACGATCAGCCGCTTGCCGTCCGGGAAGATGACGTGATCGACTTGGGGTTTGATGTTTTCCCACACCAGTTCCCGAATGCCGGCGATGTCGATCTCGGCGTCGAAGTGGCCGATGTTGCAGACGATGGCCTGATCCTTCATCACATCCATATGGGCCCTGGTGATGACCTTGACGTTGCCGGTGGCGGTGACAAAGATGTCGCCGACCGGGGCCGCCTCATCCATGGTCACAACCCGGTACCCTTCCATGGCTGCCTGCAGGGCGCAGATCGGGTCGATCTCCGTGATCAGCACCGTGGCGCCCATGCCCCGCAGAGCCTGGGCACAGCCCTTGCCCACATCGCCGTACCCGGCCACCACGGCGATCTTGCCGGCGATCATCACATCCGTGCCCCGCTTGATCCCGTCGATGAGCGACTCGCGGCAGCCATAGAGATTGTCGAATTTTGACTTGGTCACCGAGTCGTTGACGTTGATGGCCGGAGCAAGCAGGGTCCCCTCCGCGGCCATCTCGTTCAGCCGGTGGACGCCGGTGGTGGTTTCCTCGGTGATGCCCCTGACGTCCCGCATCAGCTCCGGGTACTTTTCGTGCATGACCTTGGTCAGATCGCCGCCGTCATCGAGGATCATGTTGGGCCGCCAGCCGTCCGGGCCGAAGATGGTCCGGTCGATGCACCACCAGAATTCCTCCTCGGTCTCCCCCTTCCAGGCAAAGGTGGGGATACCCGCCGCGGCCATGGCGGCGGCGGCATGATCCTGGGTGGAGAAAATATTGCAGGAAGACCAGCGGATCTCCGCCCCAAGCTGCACCAGGGTTTCCATCAGCACGGCGGTCTGGATGGTCATGTGCAGGCAGCCGCCGATGCGGGCGCCGGCCAGGGGCCTGCTGCCGGCAAATTCCTCGCGCAGGGCCATCAGGCCCGGCATCTCGGTTTCGGCTATGGCAATTTCCTTGCGGCCCCACTCGGCCAGCGACAAATCGGCAATCTTGTAATCATTTTCCATGGGTGTCTCTGCTCCTTTATTTCAGCCCGGCCGCTTCCCGGATCTCTTCCGCTTTGTCGGTTTTTTCCCAGGTAAAATCATCCCGCTCGCGGCCGAAATGACCGTAAGCGGCAGTCGCCCGATAAATGGGCCGCAGCAGGTCGAGGTGCTGGATGATCGCCTTGGGCCGCAGGTCGAAAAACTGCCTGATCAGTTCCACGATCCGGTCATCGTCGATCCTGCCGGTGCCGAAGGTATTGACATTGATGGACACCGGCTTGGAAATGCCGATGGCATAGGCCATCTGTACCTCCACCACCTCGGCGATGCCCGCGGCAACCAGGTTCTTGGCCACGTACCTGCCCATGTAGGATGAGGAGCGGTCGACCTTGGACGGGTCCTTGCCGGAGAAGGCGCCCCCGCCGTGCGATCCCATGCCGCCGTAGGTGTCGACGATGATCTTGCGCCCGGTCATGCCGCAGTCCCCAACCGGGCCGCCGATAACGAAGCGGCCGGTCGGATTGATATAGTATTTGGTATTGCCGTCAATCATGTGTTCCGGCAGCACCGGCTTGATGATCTCTTCCATGACCGCTTCCTTGAGGTCCTCATAATCGATGTCCGGGCTGTGCTGGGTCGACAGGACCACCGCCTCGATGCGATGGGGCTTTTTGTCACGGTATTCGACGGTCACCTGGCCCTTGCCGTCCGGGCGCAGCCACGGCAGCAGGCCGGCCTTGCGCACCTCCGCCTGCCGCTTCATCAACCGGTGGGCGTAGGTGATGGGCATGGGCATCAGCACCTTGGTTTCATTACAGGCGTAGCCGAACATGATCCCCTGGTCTCCGGCCCCCTGATCAAGGTCGAGCCCACGGCCTTCATCGACTCCCTGGGCGATATCCGGCGACTGCTTGTCGATGGAGGTGATCACCGCGCACGACTGCCAGTCAAACCCCATCTCCGAGGAATTGTAGCCGATCTGGCGGATGGTCTGGCGGACAATGTCCGGCATGTCGACCCAGGCGCTGGTGGTGATTTCGCCGGCAATAAGCGCCATCCCGGTCGTCACCAGACTTTCGCAGGCCACCCGGGCGTTCTTGTCATGGGCAATTATGGCGTCCAGAATCGCGTCGGAAATCTGGTCCGCCACCTTGTCCGGGTGGCCTTCGGAAACCGATTCAGAGGTAAAGAGGTGTGTTGACATAGGTGTCTCCTGTTCTCATGAAAGAGTTGAATGAAGAGTATGATGACTGCAGTATCTGTCGGCCCTGCCGCTGCCCCGCCAGCCGCTTTCGCGGACCAGACGGACAAATTCCAGGGCGATTTCCCATTTGTTCAGCGGACTGATGAAGTAGAGGCCGTCCACCATCGGCCCGATGCTCTCCACCAGCTGCCGGATATAGTCAAGGGCGGCCCGGCGCTGGTCCGCCGCCTGTTCATAGGAGGCCAGCCGGCGGCGCAATTCTCCCGGAACGCTGATGCCGGGGACCTCGTTGTGCAGGAATTCCGCGTTGCGTGAAGAGATGAGCGGAAAGATGCCGGGAAAAATCAGGATGTCGAGATGTTGTGTCTCCTCAATCATCTTTTCGACCGCCTCCCGGCTGAACAGGGGCTGGGTCATGGCAAAGCGGGCGCCCAGATCGGCTTTTTTTTCCAGCCGCTGGATCTGGACCCGGGGATTTTCCGGGCGATAACTGAAAGCGGCGCCGACGGAAAAATTGGTCCGCTCCTTGATGGACCGGCCGGCCATGTTCAGCCCGTTGTTCAGATTCCGCAGCATCCGCAGCAGGCCGTAGGAACGGAGATCAAACACCCCGCTGACCCCGGGCTGATCGGTGGCGCCGGCGGAGTCTCCGCTGACGGCGAGCACCGCTTCAATGCCGAGCAGGTGCGCCTCCATCATCCGTGACTGCAGTCCCAGGGCATTGAGGTCCCGGCCGGTCTGATGAAGAATGGTCTGGACCCCGGTCCGCCCGCGGATAAGGGTCGCCATCCCCAGGTTCCCGACCCGGAGGATGGCCAGGGGATTGTCGCCCAGTGAAATGGCGTCAACGCCGGCTCCGGTCAGTTCGCCGGCCCCGGCCAGCACCTGTTCGACGTCGAGATGGGTGGGCGGGTCAAGTTCAACGATGACCGGCAGGCGCCCAGGCCTGAGACCGGCCAGAAAACCTCCGGGCAGGTCCCTGACTTCCTGCCGGGCTTCTTCTTCCGGCCGTTCGGCGATCCGCTCGTCCCGGATCCGCACCGGCCTGATTTTGAGACTCGAACGGAACTCCTGGATATGGGCCGGACTCGTGCCGCAGCAGCCGCCGATCAGGTGGACTCCGCACTTGATCATTTCCGCCGCCCTGGCGGCCATGTACGACGGCTGGGCCGGGTAAATCATCCGGTGCCCGACCATTTCCGGCAGGCCGGCATTGGGAAAAGCCGACAGGAGAATACCCTCCCCGGCCAGGGGCATCATCAGCTTCACCGCCGTCACCATCGCATCGATGCCACGGCCGCAGTTGGTTCCCACGACATCGGCCCCGGCTTCAGCCATTATTCTGCCGCAGCTCAGTGCATCCAGTCCTTCGACGGTCATCCCCCTGGCCGGGAACACCATCTGCGCGACCAGGGGCAGACCGGGGGCCGCCTCCCTGGCCGCCTGGATGGCAAGCAGCACCTCGTCAAGGATGGAAAAGGTTTCGACCATGATCAGGTCAACCCCTCCCTCGACCAGGGCGCTAATCTGCTCCCGGAAAGCGGCGCTGATGTCCTCCGCCGATACTCCGTCCTCTTCCAGCGGGAAACCGACTCCGGTGGGTCCGACGGAACCCGCTGTGTACACCTGATGTCCGGCGGCCTTGCAGGCTATCCGGGCCCCGGCCCGGTTGATCTCCCGGACCTGGTCCTCGGCCCCCGCCTCCCGCAGTTTGAAATAATTGGCGCCGAAGGTGTTGGTTTCAATGAGCTGACTGCCGGCGCGGATATACTCCTCGTGGGCGCTGTACACCAGTTCATCGGCCTGCAGGTTGAGCAGATCCAGGTTGCGGCCCAGTTCCACGCCCTTCTCGTACAGGTAGGTGCCAAGCGCTCCGTCAGCCAGAACCACGTGGTTGCGGAGATATTGCAGAAAATCCGGTTTCACGGCCTTCCCGCCACTTTACCGGCCGGACGTTGCGGCCGGGCGCGCCCTATCCGTCTCACCAGCCCCTGACCGGCTACCCGGCCACGGAAATGTCGACCGAAGGCCGCATGGTTGCCACGGCTGCCAGCACATCGTGGATCATGTGATTCCTGAACCCGTCAATCAGGGCAGGATCGGCCGGCTTGCCGGCGTCGAAGTCCAGCAGGGCCTGCTGCATGATGTTGTAGTCAAATTTCGGGGCCCACTTCCGCGACCCGAGCCGGGCCGTGGTCGAACAGTTGTCGACCATGTAGGCCACGCCCTTGAAGTGCATGTAGGGATTGAGGGAGTCGACCGCTTCGATGACCGATTCGTTGCACACCTCGCTCAGGCAGTGTCCCTTTTCAATCAGGAGGTCGATCTGGGCCATCATCGCCGCGCAGTACAGGCCGGCGGTGACCGGGTTGACCGGCGGTTCGCCCGATCGGGCGGCCCGGACCCTTTCGCCTACCCGCCACATCCTGGTGCCGTCGATTTTGCCCATGGGATAGCGGTCGAACCGTTTTTCGGCCATGACCACGCTGCGGATCTCGTTGCCGCTGGACACCTCATCGTAAATCTCCAGCAGCACGTCGAAGCACGGGTGGTAGGCGGCGGAATAGACCCGTTCAAAGGTCTTTTTCCCCTCTTCGTCAAGCTGCCGGTACACCGCGATGATGCCGTCGTGGGAAATGGTCCTGCTCAGGGGGCCGGTGATGTTCTCGACGGTGGCGGTGAACGCCTCTTCCTCCCCCATCCCCTTTTCCATGACGAAATTCCGATACAGGGCCTCGACGATTCCATGGACGGCGCCAAGAAGAATGCCCCGTTCGCCGAAGATGTCGCTGCGGTACTCGAAGCCCAGCGTCGTTTTGAAAACATAGGGTGCGCCGATCGCTATGGCCCACCCCAGGGCCTGATCGGTGGCCATGCCGTCCGCATCCTGCTCCACGGCGAAACTGCAGTTGATGCCGGCGCCGTTGATCTCTTTGCCCTGCACGTACAGGCGCCGGACCGACGGTCCCATCCCCTTGGGGCAGACGCCGATGACATTGATTCCGGGAGGGAAATATTCGCCCACGCTTTCCAGGTGCCCCAGGAGAAAGCCGTGGGAGAGACCGAGGACCGCGCCCTTCTTCAGGGTGGCGAACACTTTTTTGTAGTTCTGCACCAGGGCCGCATCGGAAATCAGGAGGATGACCATGTCCGATTCGCCGATGACCTCATACATTTCCCCCAGGGTGTTGCTCTCCTCCGTGAAGCCCGCTTCCCGGGCGGCCTGCATGGATGAGCTGCCGGCCCGCAGGCCGACTTTGACCCGGATATTCGTGCCAACGAGAGAGTCACGCAGATTCTGGGCCTGGGCCGGACCCTGGGAGCCCCAGCCGATGACGCCGATCTGTTTGATCCCCGCGAAGGCGTCAGGCAGACGGGAAAACCTGTCCCGCCCCCCGCGGACGATGGTTTCCCTGGTATGGGCAAGTTGAATGATTTCGGTGTCAAAGACGTTGGATGTAAAGATCGTTTCCATCTGATTCCTCCACTATGATTCAAATCCGCCATCGGCGATGGATAAACAAAAGATAAAAAAGTAAACTGTTATTATTACAAAACCTGCCGGACAAATTCAACTCAAATAAAATACATTCCAGGAGATGGAGGAAACGGTCTGCATGGCCCGAGGTCAACCGCCGACCATCCGGATCGGCCATTCCGGCAATTTCTTCCGGCCGGTGCAATAATGCTGAACAATCACTCCGGAAAATGGTACACTCGGTCTGAGAATCCGAAGAAACCGCATCCCATGAGAGCCCGCGCTTCCGTATGTCCCGCAGAACATTGAAAATAGCCGTCTTCCTTGCCTGGCTTGTCCTGCTCGGCCTGCTGGCATCAAGGGACCTGTTCGTCCCGGTCATGGACAGCGGGGAGGAGGCCGTTCTCCGGAAAGCCAGGCAGGAAAAATATTACGGCATCTGGTTCAACGGCCAGCGGATCGGCTACGTGGTCGAAATCATGCGCCCCCGGGGAGAGGACTTCATCCTCGACCAGGAGGCGCACCTGCTGCTCAATGTCCTGGACACCACCCAGCCCGTCGACATGCGGGTCAGGGCGACGCTTTCCGGTTCCCTGCGGCTGCTGGACTTCACCTTCCGCTTCACCTCGCCCTTTTCCACCATGGAGGCGGAAGGCACGGTTGAGGGCACCAGGGTCTCCTTCCGCCTGGACACCGGCCAGGCGACGATCGCCGATACCGTTTCCCTGCCCGAACCGCCCCTTTTGGCAATCAATGACCGGGGCTACCTGCTGGACCGCCTGAGCGGACCCGGGCAGAAAATCCGGGTCCCTTCCTTCGACCCGCTTTCCCTGTCCGCCAGGGAGTCGATCATCACCTACCACGGCCAGGAAAAAATTGTCGTCCGCGGCAGGCTGCAGCTCCTGCACCGGTTTTCGGAGGCCCTCGCCGGCATGCGGACCAGCTTCTGGACCGATGAGGCCGGCAAGGTCATCATGGAAGAGTCGCCGGCCGGGTTCAAATTCATTGCCGAGCCGGAGTTCCGGGCCCGGGATATCGTCCGGCCCGGCACCGAACTGCTCAGCGCGGTCGCCGTCCCGTTCACCGGGGACCTGCCCGCCCCCGGTGCCGGAGACGTCACCTACCGCGTCACCATGCCGCCGGACCTCGACTTCGAGCTGGCCGGCGGCCGCCAGACGGTCGAGGGGGACCTGCTGCGCGTCACCCTGGAGCAGATGCCCGAACGCACCGCCCTTGCCGGCTCCGGGAATTGCGGGCCCGGCCGATATCTTGAACCCAGCCGCTACGTGCAGGCGGACAACGGGGAAATCATCGCCCAGGCCGCCGCCATCGTCGGTCCGGAAACCGACCCGGCCGTCCGGGTCCGCCTCCTGGCCCGCTGGGTCCATGCAAACCTGGAGAAAAGACCGGTCATCGGCCTGCCGGACGCGCTGACGACGCTCAAAAGCCGCAAGGGCGACTGCAACGAGCATGCATCCCTGTTTGCCGCCCTGGCCCGTTCCCTGGGCATCCCGACCGCCATCGCCACAGGGGTGACCCTGCAGCATGACGCCTTTTACTATCATGCCTGGAACGAGGTCTGCCTCGGCGGCCAATGGTACAGCCTGGACACCACCACGGACCAGCTCCCGGCGGACCTGTACCACATCCGTTTCGCCCGGGGGGACATTGAACAGCAGCTCATGATAGGCGGACTGCTGGGCAATCTGGAGATTGAAATCGTTTCGCCGCCCCGATGAGGACATGGAAATACTGCGCATCGACCACCTGACCAAGCGGTTCGGCGGCTTCACCGCCGTCAACGATGTCTCCCTGTCCGTGCAGGCCGGCGAGATATGCGGCTTTCTCGGACCCAACGGCGCCGGCAAGACAACGACGTTCAAAATGATCGCCGGCCTGCTGGAGCCCGACGGCGGCACCATACTGATCAACGGCCGGAACCTGGCCGCGGATCCCGCCGCCTGCAAGAGGGAGACCGGTTATGTGCCCGACCGGCCGTGGCTGTACGAAAAACTCACCGGCCGGGAATTCCTCCAGTTCATCGCCAGCCTGTACGCCATGGAGGAGGACCTGTTTCAGTCCGCTTCCGCCCGGCTCCTGCACCTGTTCGACCTGGCGGAATGGCAGGATCATCTGATCGAAAGCTATTCCCACGGCATGCGCCAGAAGCTGGTCATGACCTCGGTACTGATGCTCGACCAGCCGCTGCTGGTCATCGACGAACCCATGGTCGGCCTCGATCCCAAATCCGCCCGGCTGGTCAAGGAGCTGTTCAAGCAGCGGGCGCGCGGCGGGACGGCCCTCTTTCTCTCCACCCATTCCCTCGAAATCGCCGAAGACCTGTGCCACCGGATCATCATCATCACCGAGGGCAGACTGCGGACGGCCGGAACCATGGAAGAACTGCGGGCCGAGGCGGGCCGGGCCGATTCCGGCCTGGAAGACATTTTTCTGGCCCTGACCGGCGCCTGGGAACTGCAGCAGGTCATCGCCGCCCTCAGGGACCGTTCATGAACCCGCTGTTCAAACCGTTCCTCCTCGGCCTGCGCAACCGGTTTTTTCCGGGCCGGCGGATCGCTTCCAGGACACTCCTTGTTTTCCTGTTCGGGGCCTTCCTTTTTTTCGCCCTCTATCTCGTCAGCCTCAAGACGGTTTCCTACTTCCACAGCCAGAATGAACTCGGGGTCATCCTCAGCCTGAAAATCTTTCAGATGGCCTGGGTCATTGTCTTCACCATGCTGATTTTTTCCAGCATGGTATCCGGCGTCTCCGCCGTTTTCCTCGCCCGGGACAATGAAATCATCTTCGCGTCGCCGGTGGGCCTTGCCGATCTGTACCGGATGCGCTACCTGACGACCACCCTCTACACCTCATGGATGGTGGTCGTTTTTTCCCTTCCCGTTTTCGGGGCCTACGGACGGATATTCCAGGCCGGACCGCTGTACCCGCTTCTGCTGGCCGGATCCCTTGTAAGCGTCACCGCCATGGCCGCCGCCATCGGGCTTGCGGTCACCGTCGCCCTGGTCAGAATCTTTCCGGCCCGCCGGACCAGGGACATTATCGTCTATCTCTCCCTGCTCTTCGGCATCCTCCTGTATCTTGTCATCCGGCTCCTCCGGCCGGAGGAACTGGCCGACCCGGAACGGTTCCCCGATTTCATCGAATACCTGTCCAGCCTGTCGACCCCGGCAACTCCCCTCCTCCCGCCAAGCTGGGCCTCAAACCTGCTGACCGGATACCTGCAGGACCGCTCCATGGACTGGCTCCTTGGCGGACTGCTGATGCTCACCCCCCTCGTTCTCTATTATGGGGGTGAGTGGGTCATGACCCGCCTTTTTTTTACCGGTTTCAGCCGGGCCCAGGAATCGTTCGGCGGCTCCCGCCGCTTCCGGCCGAAAAGATACCGCCCCGCCCCGATGCTCTGGCTGTTCCGCAAGGAGCTGAAAATGTTCCTGCGCGATTCCGCCCAGTGGTCCCAGCTCTTTCTCATCGGCGCCCTGGTCGTTGTCTACCTCTACAATTTCAAGGTCCTGCCCCTTGACCGTTCGCCCATCCCGGCCGAAGCCGTCGCCAACCTCATCGCCTACGCCAATATCGCCCTCACCGGTTTCATCGTCGCCTCCCTCAGCGCCAGGTTCGTCTACCCGTCCATCGGCTCCGAGGGAGGGGCCTTCGGCCTCATCCTCACCGCGCCCATCTCCCTCCGGCGCTACATGTTCTACAAGTACCTGTTCTACGTCCTGCCCTTCACAGCCCTGACCCTGATTCTGCTGGCCGCGAGCAACCGCCTGCTCGGCATTGCCGGGCCGATGTGGTGGATCACCCTGGTCACCGGACTGATCATTACCTGGAGCGTGGTGGCTGTTGCCCTCGGTTTCGGGGCGATGTTCGCCGATTTCAAGGCCGAGAGCCAGGCCGCGGCGCTGGGCGGGTTCGGCGCCGTGCTTTTTCTTTTTACCGCCGTTGCCTTTGAGCTGCTGACCATTACGGCGGCAGCCATCCCGGCCTACAGGCTGGTGCGCAGCTGGAGATGGGGCCTGCACGGCTCGGCCCCCATCGTGGTCCAGACGTCCGGAGTGTTTCTGCTCATTTTGCTGCTGGGCTGCCTGGTCTCGCTGGTCAGCCTGCGCAGGGGTATGGAAAAACTGGGGGAGAATTTTCGCTGACCGGGATGGAATTCCGGCCGGTTCGTGAACGGAGAGGATGATGTCGACGATGCGCCGATGGTTTTATCTGCTGGCTGGCTTTACTTTTCCCATTTTCTGGGTTTTGCACGCCATGGGCTTCCTCGGGGTGCTCTACCGGCCGGTCCAGTATCTTTTTGCCACCACGGCCACCGGCTGGCCGTCACTCGTTTCGGCGCTCCTGCTCTACTTCGCGGCCGCTGCCGTGTTCGAACTCCTCTGCCGGCCGCAGCGGGGAATCAGCCCTGAATGGCATACCCCCCGTCAACCACCACGACCTGGCCGTGAATCATCCTCGCCAGATCACTGCAGAGAAAAAGAGCGACATCGGCAACATCCTCGGGAAGGGTCAGACGGCCCAGGGGAGTCCGTTTCAGGGAAGCGTTGATGATCTCGTCCCGGTTGGGAAATTTTTTCAGGGCATCGGTATCGACCACCCCGGCGCTGATGGTGTTGATATTGATTCCCCGGGGGCCGAGTTCGACGGCCAGATGCCGGACCAGGGATTCAAGGGCGGCCTTGGAAGCACCGACCACGGTGTAATTGGGCACGGCCCGGACGGCGCCGAGACTGGAAACGGCCATTATCCTGCTGCCGGGCGACATCATCGGCACCGCATGCTGGGTCAGGGTAAGGAGGGCGCGGGCGTTGATGTCCATGGCCCAGTTCCAGTGCCTGGTGGTCAGCTCCATGGCCGGCTTCAATACTCCCGAAGCGGCATTGCTGACCAGGATATCGAGATGGTCGTACCGTTTCCGGATATCCTCGAACATCCGGACGACATCGTCCTCCTGGGCGACATTTGCCTTGACGGCCAGGCAGCGCATCCCCTTTGCCTCGATGGCGGCAACGGTTTCCTCGGCGTCCCTCCGATGCCGCACGTAGTTGATCACCACATCGGCGCCGTTTTCCGCCAGGCGCAGGGCAATGGCACGGCCTATGCCCCTGGATCCACCGGTTATCAGGGCTACTCGTCCTTCAAGGTTAAACATCTTATTTCTCTCCATCGACGGGAATTGTGTCGGTGTACGGCAGGCAGTGGGAATGTAATACGTTACCGGCGGGAATGCAACAGGCAAGAATCAGTCCGATCCGTCGTTTTGCTGCAGGATTCTCCTGCAGCTGCCGCGGAGAAAACGAAAGAAGCTGAAGCGGATCGGAGCGAGCTGCTGCGGAACCTCAAATCCCTGCACCCGTAAATCCCGCGGCGTTCGGAGGGGAAAATCCAGGTCGTCGAATCGGCTGCCGGGCAGGCCCGCACGCATGCAGGCCGCCATAAGGGGACTGACCTGGGGCGACACGCCGATGATATCGAGCACGGCCCGGTCAACCGCCACGGGATTGGCTGAACAGGCCGTCATGCCGAGGGCGAACCCTCTGCCGCGCAACGGTCCGGTTCTGTCCATGCCCACAATGCCGTCCACAATCGTCATACCATTTGGTAATACGGAGAGCAATTCGACCAGGTGAAACTCGAATACCCCCGCCCGGCCGCCGTGCACCATATGCCAGAGGGGTTTGCGCATGCCGGCCAGGCAGCCGAAAAAATTCTTTACCGCCCCTGACACGCGGAGCTGGGCATGGGCTTTTACCTTCGGCAGATTGACCAGCAGGTCGCAATCCAGGGCATCCGCCGCCAGGCCCGCCCTGATTCCCGAGGGCAGGGAGACCATTCTTACATTCTTGAAATTGGTAACTACCACTCCACGCTTCCGCAGGCTCTCCAGACAGCCGATTCTGTGCAACACCGACTGGGCCGTGCCAAAGGCCGGAGAATCGCCCACGGTGACCACGCAGCCCCTGTCGAGGAACCATTCCGCGGCGGCGAGAATGAACTTGCCGTCGGTGCAGGCAAGGGGTCCTGATCTGGCGCTGATCAGATTGGGCTTGAGGAGAATTTTCGCCGATCGGAGCTGCAGCTGAGCCGCGCATGCCGACCACACGGCATCCAACCTTTCGGCCAGGAGAGGGGCATCGTATGATCCGCACCGGGCAAGCGCCACTGACTTTGATTGCAGGTCCATCGCGCCAAAAAAAAACCGGCTCAGCCGGGAAACGGCTGAGCCGGTAAAAAGGAGAGAAGAGATGAAGAATTACTCATAATCGTGCAACTTCCATGCCCGAAATCAACTTTTTTTCTTATTTCCGGATTTCGCCTGAATTCAAACGCTTAGATGGAGGATGAGCGGAACAGATCCTGTTCTCCCCCGGCCTGGCGTACAACTTTTTTTACCCCCGCCGTGGGCCTGGAGGCGAAAAAGCCCGGCAAAGCAGCTCAAATACAGGGTGTTAGACTGCGGATTTCGTGCCGATAACAATTTGAACCGCGGTACAAAAATAAATATCCGGATATCGGCCCTGCCGGACCCGGTTCCGCCGCCCAACTGCCCGGCGGCCCGGGTGTTATAGAAGTGCCATCACTCTTGCCGGGCCCAGTTCAGCAGACCGCCGGCGGCGATGATTTCCCGGTGCCTCGGCGACAGGTCGATCAGCGCTGTGACGGACCGCCCCCCTATCCGCACCACGACGCTTTCCCCGCCGCCGAGCAGGACTTCGCGCATCCCTTCGATAAGCACCTCGTTTCCCTGCTCTATCGCGTCATAGTCATCGGGATCGGCAAACGTCAGGGGGACGATGCCGAAATTGATCAGGTTCGCCTTATGGATCCTGGCAAAACTCTTGACCAGCTTGAAACGGACCCCGAGATAGCGGGGAGCGAGGGCCGCGTGCTCGCGGCTGGACCCCTGACCGTAATTTTCGCCGGCGACGATCATGCCGCCGAAGCCCTCCAGAACCGCCTCTTTCATTTCCGTGGCAAAATTCCGGTTGATCTGGCTGAAAACAAACTCGCTGATAGCCGGGATATTCGAACGCAGGGGGAGGATCGCGGCGCCGGCCGGCATGATGTGGTCGGTGGTGATGTTATCCTCCAGCTTCAGCATGACCCGGCCGCGCCAGGTCTCGGGCAGCGCGTCGAAATCGGGGAAGGGGGCGATGTTCGGACCGCGGATGATTTCCACCTTGCTCTCCGGAGGCCAGGGGTGTTCGATGCGCTCGTCGCCCGGCAGCACCCTGTCCGGCAGGGTGAAGGAAGGATAGTCTCCCAGATCGCGGGGATCGGTGATCACCCCCTTAATCGCGCTGGCAACGGCCACCTCGGGACTGCACAGATAGACGCGATCGGTCGCGGTGCCGCTCCGGCCGGGAAAATTCCGGGGAAAGGTGCGCAGGGAAATGCCGTCGGTCGGCGGCGCCTGGCCCATGCCGATGCAGCCGAGACAGCCGGACTGGTGCACCCTGGCGCCGGCGTGGATGAGGGTCAGCAGGTCCCCCCGGGCCGTGATATTTTCCAGGACCTGGCGGCTGCCGGGATTGATTTCAAAACTCACGTCCCGGCTCAGTTCATGTTTTTCGAGGGTTTTGGCCACCACGGTCAGGTCGCGGATGGACGAGTTGGTGCAGGAGCCGACCAGCACCTGGGCCACCGGCCGGCCGGCAACCTCGCGGACCGGCACCACGTTGTCCGGGGACGATGGGCAGGCGATCAGGGGTTCAATGGCGGAAAGGTCCAAATCCATCACCGTATCGTACCGGGCATCGGGATCGGCGCGCAGCTCCCGCCACTGCTCCTCCCTTCCCTGGCTGGCCAGGAAACGGCGGGTGTTGTCGTCGGAGGGAAAAACCGAGGTCGTCGCTCCCAACTCGGCGCCGAAATTGGTGATGGTGGCCCGGTCGGTCACGCTCAATTCCTCCACTCCAGGCCCGAAATATTCCATGATGAAGCCGACGCCGCCCTTGACCGACAGCCGGCGCAGGATCTCCAGCAGGACATCGCGGGCCGATACCCAGGGCTGCAGACTGCCGTGCAGACGGATGCCGTATATCTTGGGCATGATCAGGTAAAAGGGCTTGCCCGCCATGGCCATGGCCACATCGAGACCGCCCGCCCCCATGGCCAGCATCCCGAGGCCGCCGCCGGTGGGGGTATGGCTGTCCGAGCCAAGCAGGGTCTTGCCCGGGACGCCGAAGCGCTCGAGGTGCACCTGGTGGGAAATGCCGTTCCCGGGGGGCGAGAAATAGAGGCCGTATTTTCTGGCCACCGACTGCAGGAAGCGGTGGTCGTCGGCGTTCTTGAAATCGGATTGCAACAGGTTGTGATCGACATAGCAGACGGACAGCTCCGTCCGCACCCTGGGGATGCCGATGGCCTCAAACTCCAGATAGGCCATGGTGCCGGTGGCATCCTGGGTCAGGGTCTGGTCGATGCGCAGGGCTATCTCCTTGCCCTGTTTCAGTTCCCCGGCCAGCAGGTGATCCGCAAGAATTTTTTCCGTTACTGTCCTGCCCATGTCGTTTCTCCTGTTATCGGGCGAGGCGGATGATGCGTGTCCGTATCACGCCGTCTCTGCTGTTTATTTCATCGAGCACCCGTTTGGGCACCGGGACCTCGCAGTCAATGATATTGTAGCCGATGGTGCCGTTGCTCTTGTTGTCGTAGCTCATGATATTGATTTTGTGCCGGCCGAGGATATTGGATACCGCGCCGATCATCCCCGGCTCATCCCGGTTGATCATGATCAGCCGGGTGTGCACCCTGACCGTGGGGGTGGAGTCGATATTGGGAAAATTGACGCTGTGGGCGATGTTTCCGTACTCAAGGTATCCCTTGAGCTCGTTGACGGCCATGCGGGCGCAGTTTTCCTCCGACTCCGCGGTTGAGGCTCCCAGGTGCGGCGTAAGAAGGACCTTGTCGTGCGCGATAATTTTTTCCGAGGGAAAGTCGCTAATATAACACGAAAGTCTTCCTTTGGCCAGGGCCGCGAGCAGGGCATCCTCATCGACGATGGGACCGCGGGCGAAATTGAGCAGCACGGCGCCCGGCTTCATCGCCCCCAGGAACTCCTCGGCCACCAGCCCCTCGGTATTGCTGTTCAACGGCACGTGCAGGGAGACAAAATCCGCCCCGGCCAGCAGCTCCCTGCGGGAACGGGTTATCTCCGCTTCCGGGGACAGCTTGTGGATATTTCCCAGGACCGGGTTGGGGTCAAAGCCCACGACCCGCATGTGCTGCTGGATTCCCATGTTGGCAATCCTGACCCCGATCATTCCCAGGCCGACAACCCCCAGGGTTTTGCCGGCCATCTCCACGCCCTTGAATTCCTTCTTGCGCTCCTCGACCACCTTGTCGAGTGCCGCTCCTTTCAGGTCTGCCAGCGACCTGCAGAAGGCGATACCCTGGTGGGTATGCCGCAGCCAGTTGCCCAGCATGGTGAAGACCAGTTCGGTCACCGCGTTGGCGTTCGCCCCCGGCGTATTGAAAACGCAGACCCCCTGCCGCGACGCCGCTTCAACCGGAATATTGTTCACTCCCGCGCCCGCCCTGGCAATGGCCAGGAGGTTCGGAAACCGGTCGATCTCCACCCTGGAGCTGCGCACTATGATGCCGTGGGGATCTTTTTCGGCCGCGTCCACCAGATACCTGTCCCCGAACAGGGCCAGGCCGTCGGGAGCGATTGCATTGAGGGTTTTTATGCGAAATCTGTCCATGTCATCCGTCAGGTAAAAATTCCGGTCCTCCGGACCCGGTCTGCCAAGGGAATACAGCCATGCCAAACGGCTCCAGACCTACAATAAACAAACCTCTGCTGTCAAGCAAAAGGAAGGAGGCAATCGCTCCCCCGGACCTTTTCTTTTTGGGAATAATGGTTAAAATAGATGGAACTTTTATCCATTTTCACACAACGCACATCAGGAAAAAATACCATGTCCTTCAGCTCATTTTCCTCCCCTGCTTCCGGCTGCCTCCTGCTCGCCGCACTGTTGGCGGTCTTCTTCCTGCTCCACGGCGAACGGGCCCGCGCCGATGAGGCCGCGCTGCCGGAAAATACCATCAATGTCTCCTTCCACCCGGAGCAACGGTCCATGACCGGCACCGCCCGCATCGTTCTGCCGCCGGACACGCCCCTCACCCTCCATTGCGGCCAACTTGATGTTTCCGGAGCCCTCCTGGAGAGAGCCGGCCAGACCCCGCTCGCACTCCGGCCTTCCACCGCCAACACCCTTACCGTTCCGGCGGCGGACACAGTCCAGACACTGTATGTCTCCTGGTCGCTGATCGTCCCCCGGCACGGGGCAGGGGATAATCTCATCTCCCCCGCCGGCATTACCCTGGCCGGGCTCTGGCACCCCCTGCCCGACCGGGACATGATCTATCGGCTGGAAGCGCTGCTGCCCGATAGTTTCACCGCCGTATCCGAGGGAGAGACCTCGACCTATGGCAAGGAGGGCAGCGACGGGAACTACTTTTCCTCAACCTTCGCTCATCCGGTCCGCTCCATACACTTTGTTGCCGGGCCGTATACGGTGAAACAGCGGGAGACGGCCGGCGGCGTCAAGCTGGCGGCTTTCTTTTTCCAGGAAGACCTCGACCTGGCCGACGAATACCTTGACAAGACCGCCGCCTATATCACCCGTTACGAGGAATTGATCGGCCCCTACCCGTACGACCGGTACAGCATCGTTGAAAACCGCCTGCCGACCGGCTACGGCATGCCGACGTTCACCCTGCTCGGCCAGGCGGTGGTCCGCCTGCCCTTCATCACCGACACCTCCCTGGGCCATGAGGTCCTCCACTCCTGGTTCGGCAACAGCGTCCGTCTGCCCGAGGCCGGCGGCAACTGGGTCGAGGGACTGACCACCTACCTGGCCGACCGCCTGTATGCCGAAGATGCCGGCGAAGGGGCGGACTACCGGAAAAACCAGCTGATCCGCTACGCTTCCTACGTCCACGCCGACAATACCATGCCCCTGGAACAATTCGCCAATGCCAGCGATTCGCAGCCGATGGCCCGGCAGGTGCGGGCCATCGGCTACGACAAGTCCTCCATGGTTTTCCATATGCTGCTCCGCCGCCTGGGTGAAGAATCTTTTTTTGCCGGCCTGCACCAGTTTTATCTTGCCAATCGCCATGACCGCGCCGGCTGGGAGGATCTGGAAAAGAGCTTTTCCGCCGTTGCCGGGGAGGACCTCGCCCCCTTTTTCGAGCAGTGGCTGACCCGCAGCGATATACCCGTGCTGGCGCCCGACCCCTATGCCATCGATGTCAGCCAGGTAGAGGGCAGGTCCGTCATCACCTTCACCCTGCGGCAGCAGACCGATGAACCCTACGACCTCGATGTTCCGGTGGCCGTCAGAACAAGGTCCGGCGAATCAATGCACACCGTCAGGGTATCAGGCGAAAGCGACGAGGTACAGATCACCGTCGACGACATCCCCTCGGCGATGACCATCGATCCGGGCTATGATCTCATGCGGGCCCTGACGGCGAAGGAAACTCCGCCCACCTGGTCCCGGTTCATGGGAGCGCGGAGCAAAACCGCGATTCTCCCCCCCGAAGAGAAATCCGGCATCTACGCCCCGCTGCTCCCGGTCCTGGAAGAAATGGGCTGTGAACTCACTGCGGTTGACGAACTCGAATCGCCGGAGCTGGCGCAGGGCAGCTTTCTTTTCCTCGGTCCCTCGTCGAAAAGCCTGGGACTGTTTGCCGACCCGGGCCATGCCGCCGAGGGCTTCACCCTGGATATGCGCGCCAATCCCCTCGAACCCGGGCAGGTCATGGGACTGGTGACCTCGTCCTCCGCGGACCAGACGGCCGCCGTTGCACGGAAACTGAGCCATTACGGCAAATACGGCTATCTGTATTTTGTCGACGGCCGCATCCGGGAACAAAGTACGGCCGAAACCGCTGCAGGGATAGAGATTGAACTGTTTCCCGGACCGGAGGGCGTCCGGGTGCCCGATATCCGCTCCTTTGACGATATCATCGCGGAGCTGAAGCAGAACCGGGTCGTCTATTTCGGGGAGATCCATACCGACATGGGGACCCATATCGCCCAACTGCAGGTCATCCAGGCCCTCCACCAGGAAAATCCCGCCCTGGCCATCGGCATGGAAATGTTCCCCCGCTCCGCCCAGGACGCACTGGACCGCTATATCAACGGAACCATCACCTCGGAAATGGAATTCCTTAAGGAAGCCGACTACTTCACGGCCTGGGGCTATGATTACAGGCTGTATCGCGAGATCATTGAATATGCCAGGCTGCACCGCATACCGGTCATCGGCCTGAACATCGATAAGGCGATTGTCAGCCATGTCTTCCGCGAGGGCAGTCTTGACGGACTGCAGGAGGACTTCCTCGACGACCTGCCCCTCGAACGGAAACTTGACATACCCGGATACCGGGAACGACTGTCCCAGGCATTTTCATCGCACAACCAGAACAATGCCAACAACATGCACCTGGGCGGGTTTATCCAGGCGCAGTCAATCTGGGACGAAGCCATGGCCGAGACCATTGCCGGATATCTTCGCGCCAACCCGGAAAAGCGGATGGTGGTCATTGCCGGCAACGGCCATGTATACAAGGACACCGCCATCCCCCCCAGGGTGGCGCGGAGGATCGATGTGCCCCAGGCCGTTCTGTCCAGCGTCAGCCATAACAACACCGGGCGGGAAACAGGGTACCTCGTCGATTATCTGCTCTATACCAGGGCCATAGAGCTTCCACCGCCGGCCAAGGTCGGCGTGGTGCTGGAGGTGCAGAAAGTCGAGGAAACCCCGGAGAGGACCCGGGTGCGCGTCATCCAGATCAGCCCGCACGGCAATGCCGGAGAGGCGGGAATGGTCAAAAATGATGTCATTCTTGCCGTTGACGGCCAGCCGGTTGAGACTGTCGACGACCTGAAGATTATTCTGCTGGACAGGAAGCCGGGCGACACAGTCAGAATCAGGGTGCTGCGCTCCCAGGTTCTGCTGCCGGACAAGGAACTGGAACTCGAGGTTGAGCTGAGTTCCCCGGTGAACTCCGCCGGCCTGCCTGCCACCCATCCGTAGCGGCCGCGGCCGGACGGGGCGGGGAGACACCTGGGCGGCTCGGTCAGGCCGTACGGGACAAATCGGTCCGCAGACGTTTCATCCCAGGCCGGAACAGCCGCCCTGCACCGGCCAGACGTGGAAGTTCCGGCCCCGCTTGATCCCCACGCCCAATGCCCCTTTGGTCAGGTAAAGGGCCCAGGCCCAATCCGGCTCATAGCAGCTGGTGGTTGACGACCAGTACGTCTCCCGCACCTGTTCAAAAGGATGCCCCGGCGGCAGGGCCGGCGAATGGGTTGAGCAGTCCACCAGCGATTCCAGCTCATTGATGTTGGGCAGACGAAAGTCCTTGGCCCCATTCCCGTCACGTCCATTCAATTCCGCCACCAGCCTGAGCGCTTCCGGCCAGCTCACCTCCCCCTCGGAGAGCGCGGCGTGCCGCAGCCACCGTAAACCGGTGAGCCGGTCCAGCACCACAGCTCCCTCCACGACAAACCGCTCCCGGGGCCACGCCGTCCCGGGCAGCCCAGCCCCGTCCCGGACCTCGTCCGGACAGGGAATGCCGCTGCCCTGCGCATCGTGGCAGGCTTCCTGGCCCGTCGCCGGCAGAACTTCGCTTGCCCCCCTCACCGGCCAGACAAGGGAAAACTGATTTTTCCCCCCGTAAAACATGCGGGCGCCGTCCATGTGCACATACCAGGCATAGGCCGGGTTGATCGCGGCGCTGGTCGAGGTCCAGTACCAGTTCAGGACAACATTGACAAAGGGATGATTTTCCGGCAGGGCGGGCCGCCTGGTCTGGTAGGAGATCAGGCTGCGGAGTTCGCGCCTGTCCGGCATGCGCCAGTCCGCGTGACCGAACGCAGTCCTGCCGTTCATCCCGGCGACAAAATCAAGCGCTTCCGTCCAGGACAGCGGGAAGCCGGCAAGGTTGGCATTGATCGGCCAGACAAGACCGGTCAATCGGTCCTCGACCGTTTCACCCGCCGTTTTGAAACGCGGATCCGGCCATTCCAGGCCGCAGCGGTATTCCGCGTCCTGGCCGCTGCCGGCGCACCCCACCTCGGTCCCCCGCTCATCGTAGCAGGAGCGCTGACCCGTCTGCAGCACCCGTCGGAAAATCCTTTCCATCCCTTCCCTTCAGGACCCGGCCGTTTTCAGGGCCTGGGCCAGCAGCACCGCCTGGCGGGACAATACAACGTCATGGACCCGCACCAGGTCGGCTTCGTTCAGGGCACAGTACAGGGACAGCATGGCGGTGGCGCAGTCCCGCTGCCCCACGTCGAGACCAAGCACTCCGCCGATGAACGATTTGCGCGAGTGGCCGATCAGCACGGGGCAGCCGAGTTGTTTGAAGGCCCGTATGTTCCGCAGAATGGTCAGATTGTGGGCCACGGTCTTGCCGAAGCCGATGCCAGGATCGATGACAATGCGCTTCCGGCTGATCCCGTTTTGTTCGAGCCAGCCGGTCCTTTCGTGAAAAAAAGCTGTTATCTCGCCGACGACATCGTCATAGTGCGGCTGGATCTGCATGGTTTCCGGGGTGCCTTGCATGTGCATGATGATGACCGGCCCATCGTAGCTCCGCACCACCCCGAGCATGGCCGGATCGTGGCGCAGGGCGCTGATATCGTTGACCATGGTGGCACCCGCGGCCAGCGCCGCCTCGGCGACCGCCGCCTTTCTCGTGTCAATGGAAACGGGCAGGCCCGACATTTCCCTGATGAGCTGAATAACCGGGACTACCCTGCCGATCTCCTCCTCGACGGAGACCGGCTCGGCAAAGGGCCGGGTCGATTCGCCGCCGACATCGAGGATGTCGACCCCGGCGGCGATCATGTTCCCCACATGCGCAACGACGGCTTCCCTGTCGAACAGCAGGCCGCCGTCGGAAAAAGAGTCGGGGGTGATATTGAGAATGCCCATCACCCTGGTCTGCGTTCCTGTTTCCATTCTTCTCTTTCCTGCTCAAATCAAAAAAGGCACGGAGGAGCCTTCTCCGTGCCTTTTCATGGTGATTATCCGACAACGGCTGGTACCCCGACCAGGGATCAGAACCGTACCGGCTTCTCCAGGAAAAAAATCCGCTGGAATCAATTACCCCGGCTGGACGGGGGACTGTCCCGGCTCCTGCGGAATCTCCTCAGGTGGAGGAGCCGCGGTGCCTTCCTTGTGCTCCTGGATAATCCGATCTATATCATCAAGTATGATCGTTTCCCGTACCAGCAGTTCCCGGGCGATGGCTTTGAGGATCTCTAAATTCTCGCTCAGCAGCCCGGTAACCTTGTCCCTGGCATCCAGGACGATCCCTTTCACCGCATCATCGATCTTTCTGGCTGTCTCCTCGCTGTAATCCCGATGCTGGGCAATTTCCCGGCCGAGAAAAATCTGCTCCTCTTTTTTGCCGTAGGTCAGAGGGCCGAGCTCGTCGCTCATGCCCCACTCGCAGACCATCTTCCTGGCCAGTTCCGTCGCCCGCTCCAGATCATTGCCGGCGCCGGTGGTGATCTCGTTGAAAACCAACTGCTCGGCCACCCTGCCGCCGAAAAGAATGCAGATGGACTTTTCCAGATAATCCTTGGAATGGGTGTATTTCTCGTCGATGGGGAGCTGCATGGTCAGGCCCAGCGCCCTGCCGCGGGGGATAATGGTCACCTTGTGAATCGGATCGGTATCCGGCAGGAGCCGTGCCACCAGGGCATGGCCCGCTTCGTGGAAGGCCGTCACCTCTTTTTCCTTTTCACTGATGATCATCGATTTGCGCTCGGCACCCATGAGGATCTTGTCCTTGGCAAGCTCCAGTGTTTGCGTCGTCACCACATCCTCGTTGGCCCGGGCCGCCATCAGAGCGGCCTCGTTGATCAGGTTTTCCAGGTCGGCACCGGAAAAACCGGGTGTACCGCGGGCAATGACCCCCAGGTCGACATCGGGGGCGAGCTTCGTCTTCCGACCATATATTTCGAGGATCTTCTCCCGGCCCTTGATATCGGGAACCGGCACCACCACCTGGCGGTCGAACCTGCCCGGGCGGAGCAGGGCCGGATCCAGCACGTCCGGCCGGTTGGTGGCGGCAATGATGATGACGCCTTCGTTGGCGTCAAAGCCGTCCATTTCGACCAGCAGCTGGTTCAGGGTCTGCTCCCGTTCATCGTGGCCTCCGCCCAGCCCGGCCCCCCGATGGCGGCCGACAGCGTCAATTTCATCGATGAAAATGATGCAGGGGGCATGCTTCTTGCCCTGGATGAACAGGTCGCGCACCCGCGAGGCGCCGACGCCGACGAACATTTCCACGAAATCGGAACCGCTGATGGTGAAAAACGGTACCTCGGCCTCCCCGGCAATGGCCCGCGCCAGCAGGGTCTTGCCGGTTCCGGGCGCCCCGGCCAGCAGGACCCCCTTGGGGATGCGGCCGCCGAGCTTGGTGAATTTATGGGGATCCCGGAGAAAATCGATGATTTCCTCAAGTTCAGCCTTGGCTTCGTCTATGCCGGCGACATCCTTGAAGGTCACCTTCATTTCGCCGCCTTCACGCAGCCTGGCCCGGGTCTTGCCGAAGGAAAGCGCCCCTCCCTTGCCGCCGACCTGCATCTGCCGCATGAAAAATATCCAGACGCCGATCAGCAGGAGCATCGGAAACCAGGAGACAAACACCGTGAAGTACCACGGGGTCTCCTCCGGTTCCCTGACCGATATGTCGACTCCCGATTCCCGCAGCATGGGAATGAGTTCGGCATCGCCGGGCGCGACTGTCATGAACGGCTGTCCGTCCTGACCCGTGCCGAGGATTTTCTCTCCCTGGATGGTCACGCGGCTGATGATCCCCGATTCAACGCTTGACCAGAATTCACTGTAGGTCATCTGGCTGCTCTGCCCCTGGGGCTTGTTGAACACGTTGAAAAGCAGAATCATGGTCAGGCCTATGATCAGCCACATACTTAGATTCTTATAAAATGTATTCAATCATTCCTCCTGAAGGATGAAATATCATCGTATACTACAATATATTCTTTTACATTGTAATTCCTTTTTCGGTAATGTCCAGTCCCGGCCGCGGCTCTCTCTCCCGGGCGGAGAATTCCTGCACCGTCCTGACTCCGGCCCTCTCGCGCTGCAACGTCTCCACGGCCTGCACCATTGAACAGGCGCCGGAAATGGTCGTGCTGTAGGGGATATGATAATCCAGCGCCGCCCGGCGGATGGTATAGGAGTCCTCCGTTGTCCGGGAACCGGAGGAAGTGTTGATGATCCACTGCACCTTGCCGTCCATCAGCATGTCCAGGATATGGGGCCGGCCCTGGGAAATCTTGTTGACCTCCATGCATTCCATGCCGGCCTGCCTGAGGCGGGCGGCCGTTCCCCTGGTAGCGAGGAGGGTGAAGCCGAGATCGCGCAGATCCCGGGCCACGGGAACAACGGCGTCCTTATCGCCATGCCGCACACTGACAAAGACCTGTCCCGCCAGGGGAAGTTTCTGGCCGGCGGCATGCTGTGCCTTGGCAAAGGCGAGGCCGAGGTTGGCATCGATCCCCATGACCTCGCCGGTGGACTTCATTTCCGGTCCGAGCAGCGTATCGACGTTCTGGAACCGGTCAAACGGAAACACCGCCTCCTTGACCGCCCAGTGACTGATTTTCTTTTCTTCGGTCAAGCCGAGATCCCGGAGGGACATGCCCATCATCACCTTGGTGGCTATCTTGGCCAGCGGCACCCCGGTCGCCTTGCTGACAAAGGGGACGGTCCGGGAAGCCCGGGGATTGACCTCCAGCACATAGAGGATCTCGTCCTTCACGGCATACTGAACGTTCATCAGCCCTATTACCCCGAGTTCCGCGGCCATGGCCCTGGTGGCCCGGGTGATCTCCTCGATCACGGCCCCGGACAGGGTGTGCGGCGGCATCACGCAGGCAGAGTCGCCGGAATGAATCCCGGCCTCCTCGATATGCTCCATGATGCCGCCGATGACCGTCATGGTCCCGTCCGATACGGCGTCGACATCGACTTCAACGGCGTCCTTGAGGAACTGGTCGAGGAGCACGGGATGTTCGGAATGCGCAATCCCGGGGATCTGCATGAAATCGCGGATGCCCTGTTCATTGTAGACAATCCGCATGTCCCTGCCGCCCAGGACGTAGGAAGGCCGCATGACCACCGGGTACCCGATTCGTTCGGCCGCGGCCAGGGCTTCCTCCAGGCTGAAGGCCGTGTCGTTGTCCGGCTGGCGCAGTCCGAGCTTCTGCAGGAACTGCTGGAAGCGTTTGCGGTCTTCGGCCCGATCGATGGCATCGGGCGGCGTGCCGATGATCCTGACGCCCTCCCTGTCCAGCGGAACCGCGAGGTTCAACGGGGTCTGGCCCCCGAACTGGACGATGACCCCGTCGGGCTTTTCCCGCTCGATGATGTCCAGAACATCCTCCCTGGTCAGCGGTTCGAAATAGAGCTTGTCCGAGGTGTCGTAATCGGTGGACACCGTTTCCGGATTGGAGTTGACCATGATCGATTCGACCCCTATCTCCTTCAGGGCGAAGGAGGCGTGCACGCAGCAGTAGTCGAACTCGATGCCCTGGCCGATCCGGTTGGGCCCCCCGCCGAGGATCATTATCTTGCGGCGGTCGGAGACCTGGACCTCGTCTTCTTCCTCGTAGGTCGAATAATAATACGGCGTATAGGACTCAAACTCCGCGGCGCAGGTGTCCACCAGCTTGAACACCGGTTCGACGCCGTTCTTGCGGCGCAGGCCGCGGATGTCGTCCTCGGAGGTGCCGGTGAGCTTCGCCAGTTGAACATCGGAGAAGCCGAACTGCTTCACCCGGTAGAGGTACTCGCGGTCCAGGCCGGTGAATCCCCTGTTGTGTATCTCCATGCCCTCGTCGACGATTTCCTTGAGGTTGACCAGGAACCAGGGGTCGATTCCGCTGAGTGCATAAATCCGGGAAATGTCCATGTTCCGCCGCAGCGCCTCGAACAGGTAGGCGACCCTCCTGGAGTTGGGTCTGATCAGACCGCCCTCCAGGTCGTCCGGGTAGAGGTCCTGCATCTCCTCCCGGCCGTCGAAACCGAACCCCATGCGCCCGGTTTCCAGCGAGCGCATGCCCTTCTGGAAGGCTTCCTTGAACGTGCGGCCGATGGCCATGGTTTCGCCCACGGACTTCATGGCGGTGGTCAGGATATCCTCGGCCTGGGGAAACTTTTCAAAGGTCCAGCGCGGAATCTTGACCACGCAGTAATCTATGGTCGGCTCAAATGAGGCGTAGGTCTCCCTGGTGATATCGTTTCTGATCTCGTCCAGGGTGTAGCCGACGGCGAGCTTGGCGGCGATCTTGGCGATGGGGAAGCCGGTGGCCTTGGAGGCCAGGGCCGAGGAACGGGACACGCGGGGGTTCATCTCGATGACCATCAGCTCGCCGTCAACGGGATTGACCGCGAACTGCACGTTGGAGCCGCCGGTGGCGACGCCGATCTCGCGGATTATGGCTATGGCCGCGTCGCGCATGTCCTGGTACTCCCGGTCCGTCAGGGTCTGGGCCGGGGCGACGGTGATCGAGTCGCCGGTATGCACCCCCATGGCGTCCATGTTCTCGATGGAGCAGATGATGACGACGTTGTCGTTGCGGTCCCGCATCACCTCGAGCTCGTATTCCTTCCAGCCCAGGAGGCTGCGTTCGAGCATGATCTCGTGGGTCATGGAAAGATCAAGGCCGGCGGCCGCCAGTTCCTGCAGCTCTTTCCTGTTGTAGGCCACCCCGCCGCCGGTCCCGCCCAGGGTGAAGCTCGGCCGGACGATGACGGGAAAGCCGATCTCCCCGCCGGCGGCCATCGCCGCGTCAAGGGAATGGACAATAGCCGACTCGGGGACCCTGAGGCCGATCTTCTTCATGGCGGCCCTGAATTCCTCACGGCCTTCGGCCTTGCGGATGACATCGATATCCGCCGCCAGCATCTCCACCCCGTATTTCTCCAGGATGCCGGTTTCGGCCACCATGATGGCGGTGTTCAGGGCGGTCTGCCCGCCGAGAGTCGGGAGAATGGCGTCGGGCCGCTCCCGTTCGATCACCTTGATCACATATTCGGGAGTGATGGGTTCGATGTAGGTCCGGTCGGCCAGTTCGGGATCGGTCATGATGGTAGCGGGATTGGAGTTGATGAGGACAACCTCGTACCCTTCCTCCTTCAGGGCCTTGACCGCCTGGGCTCCGGAATAGTCGAACTCGCAGGCCTGACTGATGATGATCGGGCCGGAACCGATGATGAGAATCTTATGGATGTCTGTTCGCTTTGGCATTTCGCAAAACCGGGTTTGAGGATTCTGGGTGACGTCGTCTATCTGTTCTGCTCCCGGCGCATCAAGTCGACAAACCGGTCGAAAAGGTACTCGGCGTCATGGGGACCGGGCGCGTGCTCCGGATGATACTGCACGGAAAAAACCGGAAACCTTTTGTGCCGCATGCCCTCCAGGCTGCCGTCGTTGAGATTGATGTGGGTCACTTCGATGTCGTCGGGCAGGGAGGCCGGATCGACGCAATACCCGTGATTCTGGGAGGTGATTTCCACCCTGCCGGTGGCCAGGTCCTTGACCGGCTGATTGCCGCCGCGGTGGCCGAACTTCAGCTTGTAGGTCGTCCCGCCGTAGGCGAGACCGAGCATCTGGTGGCCCAGGCAGATGCCGAATATCGGCACCGTGCCGAGCAGGGCTCTGACATTTTCGACCACGCCGACGATGGCCGCCGGGTCGCCCGGCCCGTTGGAAAGAAAAACCCCGTCAGGCCGGAGGGCGAGAACGTCGGCAGCCGCTGTTGCGGCCGGCACGACCTGGACCGTACAGCCCCGCCGGACGAGGATGCGCAGCTGATTGTACTTGATGCCGTAATCAAAGGCGACGACCTTCAGCCTGCCCGCATCCGCCTCCCCGAACCCGAGTCCCTCCTCCCGGCCGCGATCCGTCCAGCGGTACGGGCCGGCCGCGGTCACCTCCCGGACCATGTCGCGGACCAGCCCAGGCCATTCCCTTGCCCGCCGGACCAGGGATTCCCCGTCCAGATCTTCGGTGGAGACGACCGCCTTCATGACCCCCCTGGTCCGGATGATCCGGGTCAGTCTTCTGGTGTCGAGGCCGCTGACCCCGAGTATGTTGTATTGCCGCAGCAGGTCCGCCAGGGTGCCGGTGGAGCGGAAATTGCTGGGAACTGCCTGGTATTCGCGCATCAGAAACGCGCGGGGATAGACGGCCGCCGATTCCATGTCCTCGGCGTTGACCCCGTAGCTGCCGATCATGGGATAGGTCATGGTCACCATCTGGCCGGCATAGGAGGGATCGGTCAACACCTCCTGGTAGCCGCTCATGCTTGTATTAAAGACAATCTCACCGATTGCCTCGCCTTTTCCGGTGAAAGAACGGCCGGCAAGCACCGTCCCGTCCTCCAGGCCGATTAACGCTTTCATGGATGTCCCACTCTGCTTCAGTTTTCCCTTTTTTCTTCAAGCAACCCCAAAATGATGGAAGCCTGTTTGCGCGCGGCCCCCCGCTGCGTGGCCGCGGCCCTGACCGCATTGCGGCAGGCCTGTTCATAGGCGGTCCTTTCCCGCATGTGCCCCAGGATCACGGCGGCCAGTTCATTCCCGTCCGCGATTCGGAATCCCGCGCCGTACCGTTCGAGCAAGTCGGCGGCGTCACTGAAATCCTTCAGGCCGCGGCCATAATATACCGGCCTGCCCCAACGGGCGGCCTCCATGATATTGTGCCCGCCGCGGTCCGCCAGGCTGCCGCCGACAAAATTATAATCGCCGGCGCTGTACAGCCGAGACAGCTCCCCGAGACAGTCAACCACGACAACGTCGTGGCTTCTGCCCCGGCCGGCAAGTTCGGTGTACAGATCATAGCCCAGGCCGCGGTCCGTGAGCAGGGACAGAACCTCCGGGAGCCTTTTCAGGTGCCGGGGGGCGATGACCCATACCACCTTTCTGTCCCGCAGCGCCGCCAGCTGCCGGTACACGTCGAGGAGAATTTTTTCCTCGTCCGTCCTGGTCGAGCCGCAGACGAAAACCTCCTCGCCCCCGACCCGGAGAATTTTGCGGTACTTCCGCCTGACGGCTTCGGTGTCTTCGTCGGGGAAGTCATATTTCATGTTGCCGGTGACCCGGATGCGGCCGCCGTCAACTCCGAGACGGGTGAAGCGCTCTCCGTCCTCCCCGCGAATAACCGCTATCTCGGAAAACCCGCTCAGCAGGGGCCCGAAAAGACTGCGGCCAAGGGCATACCAGGTGAACGAACGTTCGGTAACGCGGCCGTTCAGCAGTACCGCCCGCACGCCCGCCTTACGCAGCTCGGCAAGCAGGGCGGGCCACAATTCGGTTTCCAGACAGGCATAGATGTCCGGCCGGATAGTGTTGATGACCCGGCGGGCGACCCAGGGAACATCCAGCGGCGCCAGCAGGCAGTTGACATGCTCCGGCAGCTTCTTTCCGGCGACCCGCAGCCCGTCGACAGTCATTGTCGTGACAACGAAATCAAGGGCCTCTCCTGCTGCCGCAAGCTCCCTGATCAACACGGAGGCCGCTCCCACTTCGCCGACGGAGGCGGCATGTATCCAGACCCTGGCGGTACATCCCTTTCCCGGCGGATCAAGGGGAGGGACAAGGCCGATTCGCTGCCGCAGTCCCGGCCCGTCATGTGACTGAAATCGGATGATCAGGAGAAGAATTGGATAAAACAGGAAAAAAAGCGCGGACCCGATAAGTCGATACAGCCAATAGAGCAAAGAAATTTCCTGTTTGATTACCTGGTTGTTTATTCAGCACACAAATTTCTTATTTAACCTTGATTCACTTGTGGAGTCAACAAAGAAGGGCTCAATGCGGGAAAATTCATCCCGGTTTTCCTTGACAACGACCATGATGCCTTGTATGCAAGCCCTGAACATCTATTTTTCCCAAGTGACGGCCTCTGAAGGGTGCCCGGCGAACCGCCGCCATTCGCGCCGACGGCTCAACCTTGGCCCCCACCGGCCGGCAGGACAATGTGAGGTGAAGCAGTTATGCGAACGATATTGCCTGTTCTTTTTCTGACTTTCTTTTTTGCCTTTTCTGGAGAAACCCCCATGGCTCAGGAACAACAACTCAACGACGGTCTGTACGCCAAAATAATCACCGACAAGGGAGAAATCCTTCTGCGCCTGTTTTACAAGGAAACGCCCCTGACGGTCATCAACTTTGTTTCCCTGGCGGAGGGGACCAAGGTGCTCGGCGGGGCTGACCAGCCCACCGGGACTCCGTTTTACGACGGCCTGAAATTTCATCGTGTGATCAAGGATTTCATGATACAGGGCGGCGATCCCCTGGGAACCGGCACCGGCGGACCGGGCTACACGTTCCCGGATGAAATCGTTCCCTCCCTGAAACACAACACCCCTGGAATCCTGTCCATGGCCAATGCCGGGCCGAATACCAACGGCAGCCAGTTTTTCATTACCCATCTGGCCACGCCGCATCTTGACGGCAGGCACACTGTGTTCGGCAAGGTCGTCAGCGGCCAGGAGGTGGTCGACGCCGTTGTTCAGGGCGACATCATGCAGAAAGTCGAAATCATCCGGGTCGGCAAGGAAGCGAAGGAATTCCAGGCCGACCAGGCGGCCTTCGATGAAATCATGAACTCCCTCAATGAAAACAAAGAAGCGGCCCACAAGGAGCAGCAGGAGAAAATAGCCAAAATCCTGAAAGAGAAATATCCCGAGGCCGTGCGGACCAAGTCCGGGTTGCGGTATATCGTTAAAAAAGAGGGCGAGGGCGAATCCCCCTCCCCGGGGGCCATGGTCGTCGCCCACTACACCGGGACCCTGCTGGAAAACGGCTGGAAGTTTGACAGTTCGAGGGACCGGGGCGAGCCCATTTCTTTCCAGGTCGGCATCGGCCGCGTTATCCCGGGATGGGACGAGGCACTGCTGACCATGAAAAAAGGCGAAAAACGGATACTCATCATTCCCCCGGAACTGGCCTACGGTTCGCGGGGAGCCGGCGGGGTCATCCCTCCCGACGCCTGGCTGGTCTTTGATGTGGAGTTGGTCAATTTTTAATCCGGCTATTGCCGGGAGTTGGCAGTCGGCAGTCGCCAGTTTGGAGTTTGGAGTTTGGCCGGCATAGCCGGCAAGCTGTGAAGCCAGAAGGTTGGAATGATGCTTTGGATCCCAGCAATCCCCTGCACTTGTTGGAGTTCTTGGCCCCACTGAAACTACTTTCTTCAGACTTTTTATCTGCTCCGATCAGCCTTCAGGCTTCAAACTTCAGACTGCCAACTGCCGACTGCCGACTGCCAACTTCCCCGGCGTCAGCCGGGCCTGCAATGCCGTTTTTCCTGGGCACAGCCTCAATCCAAGCTCGAACTGTCGGGATTCAAGGTAAAATCAGACAACGGAGATCGCCATGGTAACCACAATTATTCTCATCAACGTCGAGCGTTCGGCAATCAATGAAACCGCCCAGCAGATCGCCGACATGAAAGGCATTTCGGAAGTGTACTCGGTCAGCGGCAGGTATGATCTGGTGGCCATCGCCCGCGTTCAGACCAACGAAGAGCTTTCCGACCTGGTCACCAACCATCTGCTGAAAATAGCCGCCATCATCAAGACGGAAACCATGCTGGCCTTCAAGACGTACTCCCGGCACGATCTGGACGCCATGTTCGCCATCGGCATATAACCTTCCCGCCCGGCTGCGCCCGGAGAAGTTGGCAGTCGGCAGTAGGCGGTCGGCAGTAGGCAGCGCCCCACCCCATGCTGCGGGGAGAATGAGGGGACTACCATAAAAACCTCAAGCCAACTGACTACGAAAGCGAATTTCAACCGGATTTACCCTTACCTATGTCCTTGATTTTTCGTTATGCTAGTCATGAGTCGGCAATAGGCAGTTGGCAATCGACAGTCCGCAGTCGGCAGTAGGTTGGGCGGAGCTGGCGAAGCCCAACGTAACCGATGGGAATTGTTGGGGTTCGCGAGGCTCACCACCAACCTACGTGGACTCGCACCATCCTTCTCCTGGGGGAGAAGGTGCACGGAGGGGGGGTGAAGGGGGCTGTAAACCGCCAAGCCGCCAGGCTTCAAACTCCAAACTGCCGACTGCCTACTGCCGACTGCCAACTTTTCCGACCCCGGCCGGAACCTGTCATCTGTCCTCTGGCTTCTGATATGGCAGGGAAGCAATAAATTCGTCCAGGCCGTTCGTATACAACTCCCCGCTTGCCAGAAACCCTTCATTGTGGCCGCCCCGGATGGCGAGGAACGATTTCGGCTCCCCTGCCGCTTCGTACAACCGCTGGCTGTTTTCATACGGAATGATTTCATCGTCCGGGCTGTGGATGATCAATATCGGACAGGAAACGCTGTGGAGCGCTGCAACGGTGTCGTATCTGAACCTGCTCAACAGCCGGACCGGGAAGATCGGATAATACCGGCCCGCCAAATCGGGGACCGAGGTAAAAACCGACTCGAGAATCAGGGCGCCGGGCACGGCCGTGGCAGCCTGGCGGGCGGCTATGGCCCCTCCCAGGGACCGGCCGAACAGGATGATGCTCTCCGGCCTGATCCCCCTGTCCTCCGTCAGGTAGCGCCAGGCCGCCTCGGCGTCCAGGTAGGTCCCCTTCTCGCTCACCCTGCCCTCGCTCTGCCCGTAGCCGCGATAATCAAAAATCAGGACCGACAATCCCAGGTTATGGAATATTCTCAATGAATCAAGACGGTGGGAGATGTTGCCGGCGTTGCCGTGAAAGAAAAGCAGGACCGCCCTTTCCTGTTTCGCCGGTACAAACCACCCGTACAGCCGGACCCGGTCGGCGGTGGTCAGGGTCACAGACTCGTAGTGCAGGCCAATGGCCGCGGGTGTCGCGCCGAGCTCCCGTGAAGGCAGATTCGGATAATACAGCAGCCTGGATTGCATGAAAAACAGCCAGGCGCAGAGCAGAATATATCCTCCTCCGCCCAGCACAAGCAGCGGCATGATAAAATGCATTACCCCACCTCTGTTCGCCAATATTGCCAGCTCCTCTCCTGTGCCGCCGATTGACGGAATGTTGCAAGCGGAAAAAGCGGATGAATCCTGCCCTGCAATACCGTATAATAGGTACAATCATAATTGCAACCGGTGAATCGCTTCCTTGCACCGGGAAGCCGGAGAGAAGGGGAATGAAGCAACGGAGAGAAAATCATGGTCCTCATTGAAGCATACAGTTTCGGGCGGATGGTGGTCGACGGAGCGGCCTATACCAAGGACATCATCATTTTCCCTGACAACCGGATACTCAGTCCCTGGTGGCGCGCCCAGGGCCACAGCCTTGCTGTCGCCGACCTCACCGATCTGATCGCCATGCAGCCCGAATGCATCATTGCCGGCACCGGAGCCAGCGGGCTCATGCGGCCGGAGGCGGAGCTGACGCGCCTGCTCTCTGACAGGAATATAGAATTCATTGCCCTGCCGACCGACCAGGCCGTCAGGGAGTTCAACCAGCGGGCCGCAAAGGAAAAGGTCGGCGGCTGCTTTCATCTGACCTGCTGACCTTCGGGACCGTCCGCAAGCTCCGTCCGCCGGGTTGGATTATACCCTGATTCCGGGGCCCAGCCCGGCCTGCAGGGGATGCGTCCCCCAAGCCCTTATTCGCATGATACGGTGAAAAGGAAAAATGATTGAAACGGCAAGCGTGGCTCTGGCCACTTTTTTTGCGACGGTCGGTCCGCTGGATGTGGCGATGATCTTCGCCGCCCTGACGGCCCGTCAGAGTCCGGCCGCCCGGCTCAGGATGGCCGTTCGCGGCACCCTGACCGCCGCAGCCATCCTGTTCGTCTTTGCCCTGTTCGGTGAAACCCTGCTGTCCCTGCTGGGCATCTCGCTGGCCGCTCTCCGGACCGCCGGCGGCATCCTGCTGCTGCTTATCGGCATCGAACTGGTGTTCGCCCGGACTTCCGGAGCAACATCAACGACCGAGGATGAAACCCGGGAAGCGGAGGGCCGGGCCGATATCTCCATCTTCCCGCTTGCCACGCCCCTGATCGCCGGTCCCGGCACCATGGGCGCCGCCATCCTGCTGATGGCCAATGCCGAGGGAGACCTCAACCGCCAGTTGACGGTCCTTGCCTCCATGCTGGCCGTCCTCCTCTTTACCCTGGCCTGCCTGATTACTGCCAGCCAGCTCCAGAAGCTGCTGGGCCGCACCGGGACTCATGTCGTCAACCGGATATTCGGCGTGCTGCTGTCCGCCCTGGCCGTCCAGTTCATTTTCGACGGCATCACTGAAAGCGGCGTTATCGGCTGAACGCCGCTCCGGGAACTTCAGTATTTCAATCCCACCCGGTCCCGCACCTGGTCAAGGGTGACGACCGCCTTGGCCCTCGCCTTCTCAGCCCCCCTGGCCAGGATCTCCCGCAGATAGTCGGGATTGGCCAGCAGTTCTTTCTTCCTGTCCCGGGCCGGGGCGAAATAATCACGGATCAGTTCAAACAGCTCCTGCTTGAGGTGACCGTAGGCCGCTCCGCCGTTGATGTACAGATTGCGGACCTCCGCCAGGCGGTGCGGCTCCATGAACAGCTTGAGCAGGGCGTACAGGTTGCAGGTATCCGGATTCTTCGGCTCTTCCACCGGCGTCGAGTCGGTCTTGATGGACATCACGACCTTGCGCAGGGATTTGTCATCGAGGAAGATCGGGATGGTGTTGCCGTAGGACTTGGACATCTTCTGGCCGTCCAGACCCGGAATAATGGCCGTGTTTTCATCGATGGCCGGTTCGGGCACGACAAACGTTTCCCCGAAGGTGTTGTTGAACTTGATGGCGATGTCCCGGGCCACCTCCAGGTGCTGTTTCTGGTCCTTGCCCACCGGAACCAGGTCGGCCTGAAAGAGCAGGATATCGGCCGCCATCAGGACCGGATAGGCAAACAGGCCGTGTGAGGGGGCGATGCCCTTGGCGGTCTTGTCCTTGTAGGAATGGCAGCGTTCGAGGAGCCCCATGGGGGTCACGGTGGACAGGATCCATGTCAGTTCGCACACCTCGGGCAGGTCCGACTGGACCCAGAAGGTGCAGCGATCCGGATCGAGGCCGAGGGCGAGGAAATCGGAGGCTGCCTCCAGGGTGCCGGTCCGCAGCCGATTGCGGTCATGCACCGTTGTCAGGGCATGGAGATCGACGATGAATACATAGAGGTCCGCCTTTTCCATGTAGTCGATCATGGTTTTCATCATGCCGAAGTAATTGCCTATATGGAGTTTGCCCGAAGGTTGTATGCCCGATAAGACTCTTTTCATTGCTCCGTCCTGTTCATAGCTGCTGGTGCCGAGGCGGACCGGGTCGTTGAAGCCGTCGGCCTCGGATTGGTACGTTCATTGGGGTCCGAAAAAGGGGTGCACTTCTTCCGCAATCACCTGACGGAAGGCGCGGTTGCTGCTGAAATAATGCGTGCCCGCCGCCGCACATCCCCCTCCGGCCCGTCGGCCCGAGTTGCTATCTATAGCCGAAAATAAAAAAAAAGGGGAGAGCAGAATGAATCCGCTCTCCCCGGGTACGAAAAGGGGGAAATTACTTTACTTCCTCGAAGTCGGCATCGACTACATCATCGTCGTCCTTGCCGGAGGCCTTGCCGCCGCCGGCCGCGCCGCCGCCGGTTTCGGGGCCGCCGCCCTGCTCTCCCTTGTTTGCCTTGGCATACATCAGTTCGGCAAGTTTATGGGAAGCCTGGGTGAGCGATTCGGTGGCCTTCTTGATCGCCTCGGTGTCATCTCCCTCCATGGTCTTTTTCAGGTTGGCGATCTCGTTTTCCACGCTGGCCTTGGTTTCGCTGTCCACCTTGTCGCCCAATTCCTTCAGGCTTTTCTCGACCATGTGGATCATGGAATCGCCGTTGTTCTTCGCCTCGACCAGTTGCTTGCGCTTGTGGTCCTCTTCTGAGTGCAGTTCGGCGTCCTTTTTCATCCGCTCGATTTCCTGTTCGGACAGACCGCTGGAGGCGGTGATCCGGATGGACTGCTCCTTGCCGGTTCCCAGGTCCTTGGCGGAGACATGCAGGATGCCGTTGGCATCCAGGTCAAAGGTCACCTCGATCTGGGGCACGCCGCGGGGCGCCGGCGGGATGTCGGTCAGTTCAAACCGGCCGATGGTCTTGTTGTACTGCGCCATTTCCCGTTCTCCCTGGAGGACGTGGATGGAAACAGCCGGCTGATTGTCCGCCGCCGTCGAGAAAATCTGGCTCTTCTTGGTGGGGACGGTGGTGTTCTTTTCAATGAGCTTGGTAAAGACACCGCCCAGGGTCTCGATTCCCAGCGACAGCGGAGTTACGTCAAGCAGCAGGACATCCTTGACGTCACCCCTGAGGACGCCGCCCTGGATGGCGGCGCCGATGGCGACCACCTCGTCGGGGTTGACGCCTTTGTGCGGTTCCTTGCCAAAGATCTTCCTGACCTTTTCCTGTACCTTGGGCATCCTGGTCATGCCGCCGACCAGAATAACCTCGTCGATGTCGGAAGGGCTGAGACCGGCGTCCTGCAAGGCAGTCCGGCAGGGTCCCTCGGTCCTGTCAATAAGATCTTCAACCAGGCTTTCAAGCTTGGCGCGGGTCAGCTTCATGTTCAGATGTTTGGGGCCGGAGGCGTCGGCGGTGATGAACGGCAGGTTGATGTCCGTCTCCTTGGCGGTCGACAGCTCCATCTTGGCCTTTTCCGACTCTTCCTTCAACCGCTGCAGGGCCATCTTGTCATTGCGCAGATCGATGCCCTGGTCGCGCTTGAATTCATCGGCCAGCCAGTTGACGATGCGCATGTCGAAATCCTCGCCGCCGAGGAAGGTGTCGCCGTTGGTGGACTTCACCTCGAAGACGCCGTCGCCGATCTCCAGAATCGAAATATCAAAGGTGCCGCCGCCCAGGTCGAACACGGCGATTTTTTCCTCACCCTTCTTGTCCAGGCCGTAGGCCAGGGACGCGGCGGTCGGCTCGTTGATGATCCGCTGGACATTCAGGCCGGCGATCTTGCCCGCGTCCTTGGTCGCCTGCCGCTGGGCGTCGTTGAAGTAGGCAGGCACGGTGACCACCGCATCGGTGACCTTTTCGCCCAGGTATTCCTCGGCGGTCTGCTTCATCTTGCCGAGGATCATGGCGGAAATCTCCGCCGGGCTGTACTTCTTGCCGTCAACCTCCACAAAGGCGTCTCCGCCCGTGCCTTCGACAATCTTGAACGGACTGACCTCAATGGACTTTTTGACTTCCGCGTCGGTGAACTTTCTGCCGATCAGACGTTTAATGGCAAACAGCGTCCGGGTGGGATTGGTAACCGACTGGCGCTTGGCCACCTGCCCCACCAGCCGCTCGCCGCTGTCCGTGAACGCCACGATGGAGGGAGTCGTTCTGTTCCCCTCGACATTCGCAATGACCTTGGGATCCCCGCCTTCCATGATGGCGACGCATGAGTTGGTCGTGCCAAGGTCTATTCCAATGATTTTACTCATGATCTTCTGCTCCTTGATTATTTCAATTGATATTGTCTTTCAATGACGGCAGGTGCGCCTGCCGTTCATTGTATAATGTGCATAAAACCTCGGTTGTCAAGTCCGGTCCGGGCTGTCAAAAACAGAACATCCCATTTTCAGCAACCGCTGGAAACGACCACCTTGGCGGGGCGCAGGAGCCTGTCCTTGAACCGGTAGCCCTTGACGAACTCGCGCAGCACATGATTTTCCCGGACTTCGGCGCTGGATTCCATGGCCATGGCTTCCTGCACGTTCGGATCAAATTTCTTGCCGATACTGTCGATGGGCGTGACATCGAATTTTTCCAGGGTGGCCAGCAGCCCTTTCCTGGTCAGCTCAACCCCTTCGAGCATCGAATCGAGCTTCTGCCGGGGATTATCCGAATCTGCGGTGGCCTGCTCAATGGCCCGGTCGAGGTTGTCGACCGTGGTCAGCAGTTCGCGCAGAATGTTCTCGCCGGCATATTTCAGCAGGACTTCCCGTTCCCGGGTCATTCGTTTCTTGTAATTCTCGAATTCGGCGGCCAGTCGAAGCAGCCGGTCCCGGTTTTCCTCCGCTTCCAGGCGAAGAGCGTCGATGTCGTGTTCAAGCTGTTCGGCTTCGGCTGCGAAATTTCCGGACTGCTGCTGTATTTCCTCCGCAGGCGCAGCCTCTTCCCCGGCGGGTTCGTTCCGCACATTATTTTTTTCTTCAGGCACAAACACTCTCCTTCATAGCTCAGCATGAGCCGGGACGCAGTGCCGCGGTCCAGGCATCAGTGATGAAGACTTCAATGGAATCAACATGATGGAAAACGAAAACCGTTTTCTTGGATAACTTATGGCCAACATTAAGAATGGGCTGAAAGGTTGTCAAGAAAGCAACCGCCCGGAAGACAATTAAATTGTGAGGAGCACCGCCTCCTCCCGGGCGGGCTTCCCCCGTGACTGGTCAGCCCGTTCCGCCCGAAACGGAAGACCGGGTAATTGCACTTCGTGCCGAGGGCGGAGCAAACTCCTCCCTTTCCGCTCCCCGCTCCCCCGCTCCCCGCTTCAGTATATAGGCTACGCGGACTCGATATACGCCTTGATGCTCGCGGCGATGGTCTTGAAAATCCCGATGAATCTTTCCTTGTCCTGTTCCAGCAGCGTAATGCGGAATCCCTGCAGGTCGGTGGCGAAAGAGGAGAGCGGAACCACGCAGACTCCGGTTGACGCCAGCAGATAATAGACAAACCTCTTGTCCGGCGACACGTCAGGCCCTGAGACCAGTTCCGCGACCGATTTCCTGACATCTTCATTTTCAATGGGCAGGCTCTGCCGGTGGTTCAGGGTGCCGTTGATGAACGCCGCACTCATGTAAAACGCCCCGTTGGTCCGGTTCACCAGCAATCCCTTGACATCCTTCAGGATGTCATACGCCACGTTGGAGCACCACTCATACCTCCTGATCCGTTCCTCCAGGTAGGCGTGGTATTCCGGATGGGACTGGATCCTGGGCAGGACGGTCTGGGGCAGGGTCGTCGAGCAGACTTCAACCATCTTGGCGTTGACGATGGAATTGATATACTTCTCGAACATCGGGTCGCGGTGGCCGTTGTACACTTCGATCCAGCCGCAGCGGCTGCCGGGCCACGGCATCTCCTTGGAAATGCCCCGCATGCAGATGGCCGGCACCCTGTCGCCGATGATCGTGCAGAGCGGCACCGCCCTGGTGCCGTTGTACGTCATGTTCTGGTAGACCTCGTCGCAGATGATGAACAGGTCGTTCTTTTCGGCGATTTTGACGATGTCCCGCAGGATGTGCTCCGGGTAGACCGCGCCGGTGGGGTTGTCGGGGTTGATGATCAGAATCCCGGCCACGGCCGGGTTGTACTTGATATGGTTCTCGATATCTTCGAGGTCGGGGTACCAGTAGTGGTTGGGATCGAGGATATAGGTAACGGGCCGGTCACCGGCGTGGGCTGCTTCCGCTGACGAGTGGGTGGTATAGCTGGGTGTCGGGACGATCACCCGCGCCGTCCGCTTCAGGAATCCGAATACCTTGGAGATCGCGTCTCCCAGGCCGTTGAAGAAGATGATGTCGCCTGAGTCGATCTGCGTTCCCCCTCTGCTGTTCACCTGCTCGGCGATATACTCGCGGGTGGTCAGAATACCCTTGGTGGGGCTGTAGCCGTAAGTGGCATTGTCCCGAACGGCTTCGACGACGATCTCCTTCATCCAGGACGGAATATCCTCGCCCTTGGCGATGGGATCACCGATATTCTCCCAGTTGACGGGAACACCGAGTTTCTGCAGTTTCTCACCGACGTTGACGATATTGCGGATCTCGTACGTCAGCTCGCCCGCACCGATATGGACAATATCCGTTCGCATTGCAAGTTCTCCGTTCGTTATTGAACCGGGAGGCCGGGAACCGTACCCCCCGTTGATATACTGGTACACGAAAGTCACTAAAATCAGGGTAAAATCGGGCTTCTACCACAAGCCGGAAACCGCGTCAACAGGTCTTCCTACGAAAAAAGATTTTGACCGATTATTCAATATTTTTTTCCCGCCCGCCACCGGAAGCAGTTCCCCGCAGGGCCCCGGAACAGCCGGTTCAGGCGATGTTGTAGCTTTTTATTTTATTGAGCAGGGTCTTGCGGGTTATCTGCAGGCGGCGGGCCGCCTCGCTGCGGTTGCCGTTCGTTTCCTCGAGGGTCCTGATGATCAGGGCCCGCTCCGCGTCCTTGAGCGTTGCCGGCTCCTCCGTGTCGGCGGACCCGGCATTGTCCCTGGCCCATCGCTGCAGGGCAAGGGGGAGAACCGGGACGTCCAGGTATTCGCCCCGCATGAGGATCACGCCCCTCTCCACGGCGTTTTCCAGTTCCCGGACATTGCCGGGCCAGGGGTAGCGGACCAGGAGATCCATGCACTCGGGAGTTATGCCGCTCACCTGCCGCTGGTTCTTGGCCGCGAACCGCTTGAGGAAGTAATCGGCCAGCAGGGGAACGTCGCCGGTCCGGCCGCGCAGGGGGGGAACCTGCAGGACCACGACATTGAGGCGGTAATACAGGTCTTCCCGGAAGCGTCCCGCTGCCACCTCCTGCTCCAGGTCGCGGTTGGTGGCGGCGATGATTCTGACGTCAACCTTGACGGTGTCCTGGCCGCCGACCCGCTGCAGTTCATGCTCCTGCAGGACCCGCAGCAGCTTTGCCTGCATGGCCGGGGTTGTCTCGCTGATTTCGTCCAGGAACAGAGTGCCCCCGTCCGCCTGGACAAACCGCCCTTCCCGCCGCCGATCGGCGCCGGTGAACGCCCCTTTTTCATGGCCGAACAGTTCGGATTCGAGCAGGTTTTCCGCCAGGGCCGCGCAGTTGACCTTGACGAACGGCCCTCCGGCCCTGCGGCTCCTGGCATGGAGGGAAGAGGCCACCAGCTCCTTGCCGGTGCCCGATTCGCCCGTTATCAGGACGTTGGCATCCGAAGGAGCCACCTGCAGAATCATTTCCCACAGCTCCCGCATCGGTTGTGACACACCGATGATCCCCGTCTCCTCCCGCGACGATCCGTCCAGGCGGTTGTCCTCCTCTTCCTGCCGCTTGTGCTGGGTCGCCGCCTCCAGGGTCTGGCGCAGCCGGTCGAAATCAAGCGGTTTGGTCAGGTAGTCGTGGGCCCCCATTTTAATGGCCTCGACAGCCGAATCAACGGAGGAAAAGGCGGTCATGATCACCACCGGGATGGCGGGATTGATGGCATTGATTTTCTGCAGAGCCTCCATGCCGTCCATCCTGGCCATCCGCACATCCATGAGGATGGCGTCGAATGGGCCTTCCTGAACCGCCGCGACCGCCGTGGTCCCGTCATCGGCCTCGACGCTGTCCCAGCCCCACTCCCTGAGGAGCGACGACAGCATGAAGCGGTGCACTTTTTCGTCGTCGACCACAAGTATTTTGACGTTCTGCTTTTTTTTCATCAAAGGTTGTTGACCGGGTTGTTTCCGATCCGCCCGAAGGCTCCAATATGTGTCTTGCGCCCCGACCCGTTCCACGCTAAGCTGAAACCGGCAGCGTGGCGCATCCCGCCGTCAGCGGAAGGGCATCATGGAAAGCGGCTGTCCGGCTGCCGACTGACGGCCTGATGATTCCGGCGAGCCGGGTCCCTGACAGCCTACGGCAGGACGAAACAACAGCTTACCGCACCTTTCCCGTTTTTTAAATGGTAAACACGAATGGGTGAAACTGTCCACATCGAAAAAATAATTGCCGGCGGTTACGGCCTCGGCCGGCGGCGGGACGGCATGGTCGTTCTCGCCCGGTTCGTTCTGCCCGGCGAGACGATCCTGTACCGGGAAAGAAAAAAACACCGGGGACATATCGACGCCGAAGCAGTCGAGATCCTCGCCCCCTCCCCCGACCGGGTCCAGCCCCTCTGCCCGTACTATACGCAATGCGGGGGCTGCGATTTCCAGCACATCGCCGCCGCCGCCCAACAGCGGATCAAGATGGAAATCATCCTCGAAACTCTGCGGCGCGGTAAAATCGACTTCTCCCCATCCGTTCTGCGCCCCATGGTGCCCTCCCCCTCGGCCTGGCAGTACCGCCGCCGGCTCCGGCTCAAGCTGTCCCCGGCCGGAGCGATGGGTTTCTGCAGAAATGAAAGCAACGAGCTGGCCGCCGTCGACCATTGCCCTGTGGCGACCGCCCCCCTCAACCGGGCCCTCCTGGAAATAAGCCGATCCCCTCTGCTGCCTGCCCTGGGGGAGTCGATGGGCGAGCTTGACCTCCTGCACAGCCCCGCCGACAACCTGATCCTGGTCCGGCTGCGCCCCCGCCCTGGAAAAACCGTCGAACCATCCCTGGCTGCCGGCCTGGCCGATTCGCTCAGCTCCGTTGACGATGTCGGGGTCCTTGACCGGGACGGCCGGCGGCAGGGCCTGCTGCGCCAGGACTTTGACGCCGGCCCGGCCGGCCGCCCCTTTTTCCTGACCTGGACGCCCGGCTGTTTTTCCCAGGTCAACGCCGAACAGAACAGCCGGCTGATCAGTCTGGTGCTGGCCCTGGCCGGACCTGTTGCGGGAAGCAGTGTCCTTGACCTCTTCTGCGGCATGGGCAATTTTTCCGTCCCCCTGGCCATCGCCGGCGCCCGGGTGACCGGGGTGGAATGGAACAGGGAAAGCATCGCCCGCGCCGCAATCAACGCCGAGGCGGCGGGCGTTGCCGGCACGCGGTTCATCGCCGGCGACGTGTTGTCCGCCCTCCGGCGTCTCCCGCGGCACCGGCCGCCGTTCGACCTCGTTCTGCTCGACCCGCCCCGCAGCGGGGCTGCCCGCGAATCCGCCCTGCTGGCCAACCTGGGCGTGAAAAAAATACTCTACGTCTCCTGCGACCCGGCGACCCTGGCGCGCGACCTCGCCATCCTGACGAACGGGAACTATTCCCTGACCGCCCTCACCCCGGTCGACATGTTCCCGCAGACCCATCACATCGAATCCGTCGCCCTGCTGGAAAAAAATTGACATAACACCGTCTTCGCACTAATTATTAAGATTTTTCTTTGGAACGGAATGTGATTACCCCATTGGTCGACTCTTTTACCGAGCCTGGAACACAACCCCTGATTCGGGTGCATCTTCCGCCGCTGCGGTCGGTAATCACAACATAAACCGATTCCCAAAGTTCTTCCCGCGAGGTGCAATAGAATGACCACAGCCGGTTCCGGCCGATTCAGCGCCGACGGCCTGCCCGTCCTGATCGGGAGTCTGCCGCTGGACAGCCACGAAACAGCCCTTGACTGGATTTTGCAGGCAACGCCGGAAATACCTCTCTGGCCCCAGCTGCCGTCCAACCCGATGGAAAGGATGCTGCCGCAGTTTGCCGAGAACATCCCCTGCATCAAGGAACAGGACCCCGGCGGCCCGGACGGCAGAATTTTCTTCGATATCTCCGGCCCCGACTTTGAGGGAGCCATGCTGGCCTTTTACGAAGACTACCTTGCCGCCGTCGGCAATCCCGAGGCCCTGGACAAGTCGGGATTTACGGTGAGCAGGGAACGGGCCGCGGGGCTGTACCTGCTGGCCGAGCGCCTGCGCGCCCTGGCCGCGGCCCAAAATGTCAAAGCCGTCAAGGGCCAGGTCACCGGACCGTTCACCATGCTGACCGGAATCAAGGACAGCGAGGGCCGCGCCGGCTACTTCGACGCGACCATCCGCGACATGGTGATCAAGGCCCTCGCCCTCAAAGCGGCCTGGCAGGCCAGGCTGCTGGGGGAATGCAGCGGCCGGCCCGTCCTGCTCTTCATTGACGAGCCCGCCCTGGCCGGCCTCGGCTCCTCGGCCTTTATCAGCGTCAGCACCGACGAGATCAGGGACATGATCAACGAAGTGGTCACCGCCGTCCACCTGGCCGGGGGCCTGGCCGGAATCCATGTCTGCGCCAACACCGACTGGGAAACGCTGCTGGGGTCGGACATCGACATCCTCAGTTTCGACGCCTACGGCTATTTCGACCGGATCGCCCCCCTCGGCCGCGAGTTGCACGCCTTTCTTGACCGGGGCGGAATCCTTGCCTGGGGCGGGGTGCCGACCTCCAGTGAAGAAAGCATCCGCAAGGAGACCCCCGACTCCCTGTGCAGCCTCTGGGAAACGCAGATGGACACCGTCACCATGCCCGAACGCGGCAAGGCGGACATTCTCCGCCAGACCCTGATCACCCCGAGCTGCGGCACGGGCTCCCTGTCACCTGAACTGGCTGCCAGGGTGCTGGAACTCACCCATGAGGTCTCCGCCGCCCTGCGGGGGAAATTTTTGTAACCGCGGCCCCATGCCGCATCAACCATTTCATCTCTTTTAACGAACACCAGCCATGGACACTCAAAGCAGCAACCTGATCAACCAGCGCCGCGAAAAAGCCCGCTTGCTGGCCGACAACGGCGTCAAGCTGTTCAGCAATGAATTCAAGAATCCCTGTCCCATAGCGGACATATTGCCCCGCGGCGAGTTTCTCGGGCCCGAATCGTACGAGGAAGACGGCGATACCTACCGGGTTGCCGGCCGGATCATGTCCATGCGCAAATTCGGCAAGGCCTCATTCTTCCATATCCAGGACGAGACCGGCCGCCTCCAGATCTACGCCAGGCAGGATATGCTGGGCAAGGAGGAATACCAGCTCTTCAAGAAATGGGATGTGGGCGATATTGTCGGCGCCCACGGCCGGCTGTTCAAGACCAGGACCGGCGAACTGTCCCTCGAGGCCAACCGCCTGGAAATGATCACCAAGTCCATGCGGCCCCTGCCGGAAAAATTCCACGGCCTGACCGATGTCGAAACCCGCTACCGCCAGCGCTATGTGGACCTGATCGTCAATCCCGAGGTGCGCGAGACCTTCCGCAAGCGGGTCGACGTCATCCGCCTGATCCGCGAATTTCTGTCCAACAGGGGTTTCCTGGAGGTCGAAACGCCGATGATGCAGGCCATCCCGGGCGGGGCGACGGCCAAGCCGTTCAAGACCCATCACAAGGCCCTGGGCATCGACCTCTACCTGCGCATCGCCCCGGAACTGTACCTGAAGCGCCTCCTGGTCGGCGGATTTGAGAAGGTCTTTGAAATCAACCGCAATTTCCGCAACGAAGGCCTTTCCACCAAGCACAACCCCGAATTCACCATGCTGGAGTTTTACCAGGCCTACACAACCTACCAGGAGCTCATGGACCTGACCGAGGAGATGATCTCCTGGCTGGCCGACGAGGTGACGGGCTCCATGGAGCTGACCTACCAGGGACAGCATGTCAACCTGGCGCCTCCCTGGAAGCGGTATACCCTGGAACAGGCCCTGATCGAGGTGGGCGGCCTCGACCCCGCCGTGCTGCAGGACGACCGGGCGGTCATGGGGCTGGCGGCCGAAAAAGGGATTGAGCTGCAGCCCGATGCCGGCCCGGGAAAGGCCAAGACCGAGCTGTTTGAACTGCTGGTGGAGGAGAAGCTCGTCAACCCGACCTTCGTGACCTCGTACCCCACCGAAGTCTCGCCGCTGGCCCGCTGCAACGAAAAGGACCCGACGGTGACCGACCGCTTCGAGCTGTTCATCACCGGCCGCGAAATCGCCAATGCCTTCAGCGAGCTCAACGATCCGGACGACCAACTGCAGCGGTTTCAGAGACAGATTGACGAACGGGGCGAGGACGAAGAGGTCCACCCGGAGCTGGACTACGACTACATCCGGGCCCTGGAATACGGCATGCCGCCGGCCGCGGGCGAGGGCATCGGCATCGACCGGCTGGTCATGCTGCTGACGGACTCCCCGTCGATCCGGGACGTGATTTTCTTTCCCCACCTCAAACCGGAAGCGGCGAAATAACCGGCCGGCCCCGGCACATTCGGCCGGAAAGGGAAGGCGGATTTATCACCGCTCCCCGTTTCCGGCAGCAACCGGCAACCGGTCCAACAGGCGGAACCGCATGAATTTTGAATGGTTTGTCAGTCGACGCTATCTGCGGGCCAAGCGCAAGCAGAAGTTCATCTCCCTGATCTCGGTCATCTCCATCCTCGGGGTGGCGGTGGGGGTCATGGCCCTGATCGTCGTCCTGTCCGTCTATACCGGCTTCACTGAAGGGCTGCGCGACCAGATCATCGGCATCAATTCGCACATCCTGGTCCAGCGCTTCGGCGGCAACATCACCGATCCGGAGGAAACCGCCGCCCGGATCGAACAGGTCAAGGGGGTGGAAGCCACCTCGCCGTATATCTACAGCCAGGCCCTTATTTCCTCCGCCCAGGCATCGAGCGGCATCGTGCTGCGCGGCATCGACCCCGCCGGCGCCGGCCGGGTCATCAATATCGGCCGGCAGATGCAAAGCGGGGAACTGGCCGACCTCGACCTGCCCGGCGACCTGCCGGGCATCATCATCGGCCTGGAGCTGGCCCGGCAGCTCAACGTGGGGACAGGCAGCCGGATCCGCCTGATTTCCCCGGAAGGCCCCCTGTCGCCCATGGGGGTGCTGCCGAAGATCCGCACCTGTGAAATCGTCGGCATCTTCGAGACCGGCATGTTCGAATACGACTCCACCCTCGGCTTCGTCAACCTGGACACCGCCCGCAGCCTGAGCGGCGACGAAGCGGGCGTGCACGGCATCGAGGTCCGGGTGACCAATGTCGAACGGGCCGACGTCATCGGCAGATCGATCCGGGCCGAACTCGGGCCCGGCTTTTCCGTCCGCGACTGGATGCAGCTCAACCAGAACCTGTTCGCCGCCCTCAAGTTGGAAAAGGTAGGCATCTTTATCGCCCTGGACCTGATCATCCTGGTGGCGGCCCTCAACATCATCAGCGCCCTGATCATGGTGGTCATGGAAAAGACCCGCGACATCGCCATCCTCAAGTCCATGGGCGCGACCACCGGCTCGATCATGCGCATCTTCTTCTACCAGGGGGCGGTCATCGGCCTCACCGGCACCGTGTTCGGGGTCATGGGGGGGCTCGGCCTGTGCACGATCCTCAAGCGCTACAAGTTCATCGAGCTGCCGAGCAACGTCTACCCCATGTCCACCATGCCGATCAAGGTGGTGCCGCTGGACGTGACGATCATCGCCCTGTCCGCCATCCTGATCACCCTGGCGGCCACCCTCTACCCGTCCTGGAAGGCATCCCGGGTGCGGCCGGCCGAGGCCCTGACCTATGAATAACCGGACGCCGGGCAAAGCGGGCCAAACCCTGCTGCTGCAGGCCGAGGGCCTTCACAAATCCTTCGGCCACGACGGCATCACCGTGGAGGTGCTGCGCGGCGTGGACATGACCGTGGACCGGGGGGAGATGATCGCCGTGGTCGGCGCCTCGGGGTCCGGCAAGACCACCCTGCTGCAGATCCTCGGCACCCTGGCCGAGCCCACCGGCGGACGCCTGACCTACGAAGACCGCGACCTGACCGCCTGCGGCGAACAGGAACTGAGCCGCCACCGCAACCGCAACATCGGCTTCATATTCCAGTTCCACCACCTGCTGCCGGAGTTCACCTCCCTGGAAAACGTCATGATGCCCGGCCTCATCAACGGCATGGACCCCAGGGAGCTGGAGGAGCGGGCCCTGCACCTGCTCGACCAGGTCAACCTCCTGCACCGCAAGACCCACCGCAGCGGCGAGCTGTCCGGCGGCGAACAGCAGCGGGTGGCCCTTGCCCGCGCCCTGATCATGCAGCCGTCCCTGCTCCTGGCCGACGAACCCACCGGCAACCTCGACTCCCAGAACGGCCGCCGGGTCTTCGACCTTTTGCACAGCCTGAGCCGCTCCCTGTCCCTGGCCGTGGTCATGGTCACCCACAACGAGGAACTGGCCCGCTCCATGGACCGCCGCCTCACCCTCAAGGACGGGGTGCTGTCGGCGTAGGGCCCCGGCCGCTGTGGGATCACCATGCTCTATTTCCTGACCGTCGGCACGGTGCTCGGCCTGTCCGCAGGCTTTGCCCCAGGGCCGCTCCTGGCCCTGGTCATTTCCGAAACGCTCCGCCACGGCATCCCGGCCGGCGTCCGGGTCGCCCTGGCCCCGATCATCACCGACCTGCCGATCATCCTCCTGACCCTGCTGGTCCTGGCAAAACTGTCCGCTTTCCACAACATTCTGGGCGCCCTCTCCCTCGCCGGCGGCCTCTTCCTGCTCATCCTGGCCTGGCAGAGCCTGCGGCCCCGGGGCATCGCCCTGGATATCCGGGAGACCGCCCCCAAGTCCCTGGCAAAAGGCGTGGCCGCCAACGCCCTGAACCCCCACCCCTACCTCTTCTGGATCAGCGTCGGCGCCCCGACCATGAACAAGGCGCTCACCCTGCACCTCGGCGCCCTCGCAGCCTTCCTGGTCAGCTTCTATGTCTTCCTCGTCGGCTCGAAAATCCTGCTGGCCGTCTTCGTCGGCCGGTCCAGGTCATTCCTGCGCGGCCGCCCCTACATCCTCGCCATGCGCTGCCTCGGCCTGGTCCTGGCCCTCTTCGCCCTGGTTCTCTTCCGCGACGGCCTTGCCCTGTTGAAAATACTCTAAGGATGACATGGTTTTTCCCGGTTCAACCGGGTGGACTTCCGTTGAACCGTCCATGCATGAACAGAAAACGTGGCCGAGGCAATGAGTTAAAAAAAAATTCAATATACCCTTATATTTATGGACATCCTCCACTTTCTGTCCAGGGATTGAGAAGCGTCAGACCGTCAACCTATCCTCCTAACAGCGGATCTTGAAAAATAAGCATCGCATCCTTATATAAACAATAAGGCACACCCATCCCAAATTGCATTTCCCGATACGGTGTTACCATATGACTTCGTGCGGCAATGCAGTGCGTACATATTTCTGATGGATTGCGATCGTCAGATGATTTTTAATGTTCTGGCAGGCGTTATCGATAAATAAAACCGGCCTGCATTGCTTATTGTCTGCCTGATAAGCATTACCCGCCCCGGAGTGCATTATACAACAGTCGGGAAGGTGGTTTCAGTGAGGAAGGAAAAATGATTTTTCAAGGCACCCCAGTTATTCCTGTTATCCGTCCTGTTATCGGTTCATGATGATCATGGACCCTGTCATTCTGGCTTCGGGCACCGCCCTTATCGGTTTTCTCTGCGGGATAATTCTCTACCGTGGGGATTACTGCATGGTAGCCATGCTGCGTGATTTTTTTCTGATCCGCGACACAACACTGCTGCGCTCATTCGTCCTCTATTTCCTGGTAACTTCCCTCCTGTTTCATGTGGGAGGCCGGACCGGGATGCTTCCTTTCCAGCCGCCGCCGACCTTTGCCCCGGCATCGGCCGCGACCCTCGCAGGGGGCCTGCTCTTCGGAATCGGCATTGTCCTTGCCGGCGGGTGTGTGGTCGGCACCCTGTACAAGATGGCCGGCGGCAGTCTAGTCAACTGGATCGGCTTTGCCGGCATCCTGGCCGGCAGCCTGCTCTATGCCGAGATTCACCCCCAGGTCCGCTCCTTCTCGGCCCAAACCACCTTCACCACTTCCGTATCCGTTGCCCAGCACCACCCGGCCCTGCAAACCCTTTTCCTGGCGGTGCTCCTCGCCCCCTGCCTGGCGGCGATATGGCGCTGGACGGTTTCCGGCAAATTCCAGGTCACCGGCCATGCCCGGGGCTATATCCAGCCCTGGAAAACCGCCGTATTCCTGGCGCTGCTCAATGTTTTCTACTATTTTCTTGCCGGATATCCCATGGGCATTACCACCGCCTATGCCAAGATCGGGGCCTACCTTGAACAGATGATCCTGCCCGATCATGTCGCCAACCTTGCTTATTTTCAGAACGATTCCATCTCGTTTTGGACCGGGGGAGTCCTGGTCAGCGGCGGCGCCGGACCGCGCATCGATCACATCAGTTATACTCAGCTTACCCTGATCGTCGGCATTTTTGCCGGGGCCCTTGCCGCCGCCGTGTATTACAGGGAATTCAGAATCCATGGTCTGCCTCCCAGGCGGCAGGGGATTGCGGCCCTGACCGGCGGCATCCTGCTGGCCCTGGGCGCCCGCATTGCCACCGGCTGCAATCTGAATTTTTTGCTGGGGGGGCTGCCGCTGCTGGCCTGGCAGGGATTCTTTTTTTCCGGGGCGATGATTGCCGGGATGTGGATCGGGACACAGATTCTCACCCGGCATGTGATAAAATAAATTGATGATGGTATGGATTGCCGAAAGCGAGGAGGACAGGATGGCTAAGATTCGGACAATCGAATTGAATATCCTTGGGCAGGTCTGTCCGGCATGCCTTCTGGTGGTGCTGCGAGAGCTCAACACCCACCGGAAGCGGCTCAAAAACGGCGAGGCAAGACTGATCGTCAAGACTGACCACCGGGACACCACCCGCACCATCCCTGAGTCGGCCCGCAAGATGGGTTATGACGTAGAGGTGCGAAATCTGGATACCTGTTATGAAATCACCATTGGCAAAAAAGAATAAACCGGTCGGCACCCCGGCCGTGGACAAAGAGGTGGCGGCCCTGCAGAAGGAGATCAGGCGCCTCAGGAAGGAAAATGTCAGATACACCCGTTATATCCGGGAAAAAACCAACCAGTTGCTCGAGGTCATGGGCACCTTGCCGCTCCGGCCCGAGGAATTCGACGACAGCGAACTACTCAGTCTCGACCCGATAGGCATTATTGCCGGTTCCTTTGCCCAAGTCTACGAATACCTCAATGAAACAATCAGCGATCTGAGTGAGGCCCGCGATGAACTGCAGGCGATTTTCGACGCCACAGGAGTGGGAATCTCGATCATCGACCAGGATTTCGCCATCGTCAAGTGCAATGAAAAGCAGCGGGAACTCCTTGTTGACCGGCATCAGAAAAATGTCTGCGGCAGCTACTGCTACGAGGTCTACTGCCTGAAAAACGGACCGGGCCTCGACTGCCCGGCAGTGGATACCTTTGCCACCGGTCGACCGGTGGTCGTCGACGAGGTGCGGAAGAAAGACAAATATTTCCAACTCGTCACCACCCCGTATGCCAAGGGCACCAACGGCGAGGTAACCCGGGTGATCGAAGTCGCCCTGGATATCACCGCCCGCAAAAAAGCCGAAGAGGAAGAACAGCGGCAGCGCGGCTTTTACCTGGCCGAAAAATCGAAACTGGCTTCAGTCCTGCAAAGCCTCTCGGAAGGGTTGCTGGTCACCGATTCCCGGAACCGGATCATCTCCGTCAACGGCTCCGCCCTGCAGATTCTCGATCTTTCGCAAAAACAGGTGCTGGAACTGAAAATCGACGAGCTGTTCGCCGAAAGTCCGCCCGAATCGCGGGCCATGTTCGATGTCAATACCCTGTACGCCTGCCAGAATGTCGAACTGCCCTTCCGCGGAGAAAACAGGAAACTGCTGCTGTCGGTTAACGCGGTGCCCCTCTTCGATCCCAACGGCACCGCCATCGGCCGGGTGTTCACTTTCCGGGACATCACCGAGGAAAAACACCGTCAGGAGATCTTTCACCGCACTGAAAAACTCGCTGCGATCGGTCAGCTTTCGGCCGGAATCGCTCACGAGCTTAATACCCCGCTCGGCAGCATTCTCGGCTACGCCCGTCTTCTCCTCAAGGGAAACAGTCTGCAGCCCGACCAGCGGGAACGGTTGGCGATCATTGCCGAGCAGGCTAAAAAAAGCAGCTCAATCATTCGCGAACTGCTTGATTTTTCGAGATTGTCGACTCAACTGCCCAGCCAGGACGCCTGCTGTGACCTCAACAATGTGGTGACCGAAGCGATCCGGGTTCTGCAGACCGAGATGGACAAAAGGTTCATCAATATCAAGCTCAACCTGATGCCGGTACTGGAAGTGGAGGCCGATCCGAAGCGGCTGGAACAGGTGCTGGTCAACATCCTGCTCAACAGCGCCCAGGCCATTGGCAGCGAAGGTGAAATCGACATTTCCACCCATCATGCGGAACATGAGGCCAGGATCATTGTCCAGGACAATGGCCCCGGCATTCCCACCGAAAACCTGTCGCGTATATTTGATCCGTTCTTCACCACCAAGCCGGTGGGCACCGGCACCGGCCTCGGGCTGTCCATCTGTACCGGCATCATCAACGATTATGGCGGCGCCATCGATGTGCGCAGCATCCCGGACGAAGGGACCGTCTTCACTATTATACTGCCCCTGTACGAAGGAACCAATGGATGATAAACTGAACATTCTGGTGGTGGATGACGACCTGCGAATGCGGGAACTGATCCGCGATACTCTTGCGGAAGTTGAGCTTACGCCGCAACTGTACGGCGACAGCCGGGAAGCCCTGCGCCTTCTGGAAAGCGAACCAATCGACCTGGTCATAACCGATCTGAAGATGCCCCATATCGACGGAATCGGTCTACTGGAACGAGCCAAGCAGTTGAATCCTGAAATCCTGGTGATCCTGATTACCGGCTACGGAACCATTGCATCGGCCATCGAAGCCATGCAGAAAAACGCCTACGATTATATCCAGAAGCCGTTCGAGCCTGATGACTTCCTGCTGGTAGTCCGCCGGGCGATCGATCACATCCGGCTGCTGCGGGAAAACCGGCGGCTCAAGGAACAGGTGGCCGGCCTCGGCTTCGACGAACTGGTCGGCAACAGCAAGGGCATGAAGGATCTGCAGGCGATGATCGCCCGCATCGCCCCGCTCGATACCACCGTGCTTCTGCAGGGGGAGACCGGCACCGGCAAAGAGCTGGTCGCCCGGCTGATCCACCGCGGCAGCAAACGCCTTCGGGCCGCTTTTTTGCCGGTCAACTGCGGGGCCATAGCCGAAACGCTGCTCGAATCCGAACTGTTCGGCTACGAAGCGGGTGCTTTCACCGGTGCTGACAGGAAGAAATCGGGCATGTTCGAGGCCGTTGCCGGCGGCACCCTGTTTCTGGACGAAATCAATGCCACGTCGCTCCAGTTTCAGGTGAAGCTGCTCCGAGTCCTCCAGGAAGGCGAAATCATGCGGGTGGGGGCGACGTCCCCAACCAGGGTCGATGTCCGGATCATCGCCGCCGCCAACGCCTCCCTTGAAAAGGAAGCAGAGGCCGGCCGCTTTCGCCGCGACCTCCTCTACCGGCTCAACGTCATTACAGTTGATATCCCCCCGTTGCGCAAACGCCAATCTGATATCCCCCTGCTTGCCCACCATTTCTGCAACAAATACAGTCGGCGCTACCAGAAGCAGATCAGGAGCATAGCCAACGAGGTTCTGGAACGACTGCTGCATTACTCATGGCCGGGTAATGTGCGGGAATTGGAAAACGTCCTGGAAAGGGCGGTGATCATGGCTGATAGTAACAGCATTTCCACCGTTCATATGCCGAACACGGCCGCCGAATCCCTGCCCCCGGAATTCCTCTGCGAAGGCTTGATTTCCCTGGCCGAAATGGAAAAAGTGATGATCGAGCGTACCCTGCAGAGCCTCAACGGCCACAAGGGCCGGACCGCGGAAATCCTCGGCATCAGTCCGACCTCCCTGTGGCGCAAAATGAAAAAGTATCGGCTGCAGTAGCAGCACCTGCCGCAGGCGAGCCGGACATTTCATTTCATATTGCAATATTCTTTCATTCTGAAATATCCTTTTTTTGCCTATCTCATTAGAATATTTAAATAATTTTTTTGGCACTCCTCTTGCAACTCCATGGCAACTGCATTTTTCCATTCATATGAGGAGGAGACAATGACCAAACGGAAAATGAACACCATCCTGGTTTCGGCCGTAACGGTACTGCTACTGGTAACTGCGTCAGCATTCGCGGGCTTGTTGGCAAGCCCCGAGGAAGTCAAATCAATTGCCGGCAACCCCGATGTGAAAATCGTGGATGTCAGGTACAAGGCGGATGCCTATGGCAAAGGTCATATCCCCGGCGCCCTGCAGGTCAACTGCCGGGTCGACCTGGAGGATTACACCCGCTACACCCCCAACAAGTATCCGCAGCTTGACCAGTTTTTGGATGTTATGGCCAGGCTTGGCATTGACAATGATGACACGATCATTGCTTATGATGACATGTACGGCATCTTCGCCAGCCGTTTTCTATTCATAATGGAACTCTACGGTCATGATCCGGAAAAGCTGAAACTGCTCAACGGCGGCATCGGCCAGTGGCAGAAAGAAAATTACGAGGTGACGACCGAACCGACTGTCGCCGCATCAACCCGACCCTACAAAACTTCGGGGCCGAACAATAACCTGCTGGTCACCTGGAACGATGTGCTGCATGACGCAGTTGAAAAGCAGGACAACAGTGTCGTTCTCCATGACACCCGGCCTGAAGCTGAATTCCGCGGAGAAAACATCAGGGCCATCCGGGGCGGTAATATCCCTAACTCCATCAACTTGCCCGGTTCTTCTGCCGCCAATGACAAGGAAACCCAGCTCTTCAAACCTGTTGACCAGATCCTCGAGACATTCACAGTTGCCGGCATCACCCCGGACAAGACCATCTATACGTACTGCCACAGCTCGTACCGGGCTGCCCAGACCTACCTGGTGCTCACCCGCATGCTCGGCTACAAGGATGTCAAGATTTATGACGGAGCCTGGATGGAATGGGCCGTTCTCACCGCCCTGCCTTCCGAGAATACGAGTTGGCTGGCTGCCATGAATAAGTAAATGCGCAGTCGATAATCCGTTTCTCAAGGCGCACTTCATTTGGAGTGCGCCTTTTTTGTTTGGTGGCACAGATTACGGGACACTCCAAGGTAATTAACCAATCGGCCTCTTCCTGCTCATCCTGGCCTGGCAGGGCCTGCGGACCCGGGGCATCGCTCTGGATATCCGGGAGACCAACCCCAAATCCCTGGCAAAAGGCGTGGCCGCCAATGCCCTGACCCCCACCCCTACCTCTTCTGGATCAGCGTCGGCGCCCCGCGACCATGACCAAGGCGCTCACCCCGCATATCGGCGCCCTCATGGCCTTACAGGTCAGCTTCTATGTCTTCCTCGTGGGCTCGAAAATCCTGCTGGCCGTGTTCGTCGGCCGGTCCAGATCATTCCTGCGCGGCCGCCCCTACATCATCA
>Ga0172382_10000836_pt1 | contig 57202 bp, 46 predicted proteins | sample Leawel138RmetaG_FD_122245 | JGI IMG/M metagenome (GOLD analysis project Ga0172382, IMG submission 122245) | Leachate microbial communities from a municipal landfill in Southern Ontario, Canada - Leachate well 138R metaG | ecosystem: Engineered > Solid waste > Landfill > Unclassified | place...
ATTGGTAAGTGTGATACTTTCAAAAGGGATTCCTCGAAGTGATATCAAGGTTGCCGTATACGATTACAAAGTACCTTTGTATAAGACAACACCGCGTTTACCGATCCAACCCGATTACTATTCCCGTAAGCATGTATTGGAATCAGCAGACGAAGAGACATAGATCCATTACATGAACCACGAATTCATCGGTCTTACCAGCGAAGAAATCGACGCTTGCTACAGTGACAAAGAAGTCCGCTGCATCCTCCATGAGGTCCGTTGCGATTAATCTTAACCTACAGAATAAAAGAGAACACCTTGCCAGCAATTTCCTGTCAAGGTGTTCATGTATCGCATTACAGCCAATCGACCGAATCGTCAGTGAGGTCTACTTTGAAAATACCGTTCTTTGCTGTCCCGCCATAGAAATCAGTGCCATCAAGAATCATGCTGGTGATCTTGAACGTACTGGATCTGAGTGAGGGAGCATAGCTGTCCTGGATCTGGGTAACTACTTTTGTCGGAGAAATGGAATAGAAAAGCGAACTGCCCTGGATGACAAGGTTGCCTGTTGAGTCGATGAACGAAGGAATAGGTTTTCCTGTTATGCCGTTAGGCAGAAATGAGAGGGTGGTGTCACCGGCAGCCATACTGAATGTTGTTCCCGACTTTGTTCCCCCGTACACCTTTCCATCAGAGGTAATTGCAACAAGCTTTGTGCTGTTTTCGTCATAGGCAAAAGCAACAATCGGATTATTGATGGGAGTGGTGATAGTGGCAAAAATTCCTGAACTGTCATAGAGCACATGAGAATATTTTATATTGTTACTAGTACTGTCTGCTGCTAAACCGGTCACCAAAACAATGCCACCCGCTGTCGTGTCTTGGGCAATCAGCCAGGGATAGGTCGAGAACGTGCTGTTGAGATCAGATACCACCTTGGTCAAGTCATGGTACAGATCGAAGGAGCCTGACGCTGTTCCACGAGACAACTCCCATCCGCCGTACAAACTTGTGGTGATTACCTGCCGGGGGGGCAAGTTTTGAGCGATCGGATTATCACTGTCATCCAGTTTGTACCATGTTGTCCCATTATAGACAGTGTACATGATGTCGGTGCCGTTGGATCCGACCAGCACTTGTGAAATCGGCGATTCACCATCAAGGCGAACCGGCTGCTTGGTCACTACATCATAACGCACAAGGCCGCCTTTGCTGGTGAGTGCGTAGATAGTCGTTCCGGAATTCGCAATTTTCAGAATCGTGGTCATTCCCACGTCTACTATCGGTTCTGATTTTGAAATTTGGCGGAAAATTCCTTCACTTGCATCCATGTTGCAACCGATGAATGTTAGCAGAACCGCTATGATTATTACTATCTGTGCAATATGTTTCATCCTAGACTCCTAATCGCGGTAATTCACGGACAGAATGATTGGCATCGTGTTTGCAATCGCCGTGTCGGTCTTTTTTTCACTGGAATAGAGTTCTGGAATGAGCCAATATCCAGCGCTGAGCGTGATGCCCCATGAATCGGTGAAATACCAACTCAATCCAACTTCGAATGATGCGAACATGCTTAGATAACTGCTTTGGTCATAACTGTTGTATGCAAAACCAAGTCCGAGGCTGATAGGTAGTTCTACTGTCCCCTGCACCGGTATCCATGACATGGAAAATTGCACCGGGACTGACGTGAATAAGTCGCTTTGTGAGTATGCGAAGTAGTATCCCAGCTCACCGCCCAATGCCAACTGTGAATTTGTGAAGCCCTGGTAACGGATCGAACCGTAGCCACCTGTTTTCATATGCGTATCGGTTTCTATGGGGGAATTGTCATAAGGAAAATATACGAACAGGGGAATCACCGGTCCTGCCCTGAAGGTAAACATTTGGCTTCCCATCTGATACTGCGGTAACTCGAACGATCCGACTTCGTCTTGAGCCATAACCACGGTTGGGAGCATAAGGCACAGTATCAATACTATTAAGAAATTTTTCATCCGTATTCCTCTCATGACCATACATGGTGTTACACCATCATACCCTATCGGTCCGTTTTTGAAAACCTGATAGCAATATACTCCGAAAGAGTACACAAGGGTACTCTTTTTTGTTATGGTTCTATCACAAGGATACGGGAGGATGACGATGCAACTATTGACAGGAGCTGAAGTGGCAGCCTCCGTACGGGAGAGAGTGAAAAAAGAGGCCGGGATGTTTATCGCGTCGACCGGCATCGTTCCATGTCTCGCCGTCGTGTTGGTAGGTGATGACGGTGCGAGCAGATCGTACGTCGCTTCCAAGAAAGCTGCCTGTGAAGAGATGGGCTTCAAGCATATAGATTATCATTTGGAAGCGGATTGCGATCGCGCGAAGCTGTTCGATCTAATCAGATTGTTGAATCAAGATGAGAGCGTGCATGGGATACTGGTACAATTCCCTCTTCCGTCCCATTTCGAAGAATACGCCGTGATGGAAGCAATTGATCCGGCCAAAGACGTGGACGGACTGAATCCGAAAAACCTGGGCAAATTATTATTGGGGCAGACATCGTTGGCTCCTTGTACCCCTTCTGGCATTTTACAGATGTGTGATTATTATCATATAAAAACATCGGGACGTCATGCGGTGGTCATCGGGCGGAGTGCCATCGTGGGCAAACCGATCGCATCTATGTTAATGCAGAAGGATAGGAATGCCACCGTCACCATCTGCCACAGTAAAACCGAACATCTTGAAGAGATAACTAGACAAGCAGACATATTGGTCGTGGCGATGGGGAAAGCGGAAGCTGTCTGTGCTTCTATGGTCAAACCCGGAGCTGTGGTAATAGATGTCGGGATTAATCGTATCCCTGACGCATCGAAAAAACGGGGATATCGCATAGTGGGCGATGTCGATTTTGATTCGGTATCTCCGATCTGTTCGGCAATCACTCCGGTCCCGAAAGGTGTCGGACCGATGACGATCGCGATGTTGATGTCCAATACCCTGTCAGCATGTACGATGCAACACGGAGTAATGCAATAGATGAACAATTCTAAAGTGCCTAAGCATGAGACATATTGGATCGAGACATACGGATGTCAGATGAATACGGCTGAATCAAATGCGCTTGAACAGGCGTTGCAAGCGGCAGGACTGCGACCGGCGAACAGTGCGCTGGAAGCTGATTGTGCGATCTTGAATACTTGTTCGGTAAGAAAGACCGCAGAAAACAGAATTTGGGGGCGCATAGGATTTTTTCAACATGTCAAGCAACACAGGCCATTGACTTTGATGGTGACCGGGTGCATGGCAGAACGACTTGGGGATCAATTGATGCAGGATGCTCCGGCGGTAGACCATGTCCTCGGCACGAATGATAAGCAACGAATAGCAGCGATCCTCAGCGGAGCCAGTGACGAACGTGAGCCAAATTACCAGTTCACGCAGAGCTATTACAAAGAAGGCCAGTTCAGCTCATTCGTACCGATCATGAACGGATGCAACAATTTTTGTGCATACTGCATCGTCCCTTACGTACGCGGCAGGGAAGTATCGCGGGATCCGCAGTCAATATACGATGAGGTTTCCCGTTTGGAATCGTCGCAAGTAAAGCAAATAACGTTGTTAGGGCAAAATGTGAACAGCTATCAGTATCAAAGTGGACACGAAATCATTCGTTTTCCGGAATTGTTGTCACATATCGCCGCCAAGTGTTCTACGATTCGGTGGATCCGTTTCGAGAGTCCGCACCCTAAGGATTTTTCACCTGAACTGGTCGACTTGATCGGCAAGGAACCAAAAATTGCGAGACATCTCCACATACCCCTGCAAAGCGGTTCGACCAAAATCCTGGGGTTGATGAACAGACGGTATACCGCAGAATCCTTTATCCGGTTGATAGGGGACTTGAGAGCATCCGATCCATCACTTACATTCACGACCGATGTGATGGTCGGATTCCCACAAGAAACCGAAGAAGATTTCAACGAAACGTTGGCTTTGATGAAAGAAGTCCGCTTCCTTGAGGCTTTCATGTATTATTTCAACCCGCGTGAAGGAACAAAGGCGGTAGAATTGGCAGGCCAGATTCCTGCCGACATTCGTTTGGAACGATTGTCGCGATTGATCGAATTCCAACGGAAGATCACTGCGGAAGAAAAACAGAAACGGGTAGGGTCAATAGCTGATGTGTTGGTGGAACAACCTTCCAGACGTGATCCTTCATCGTATCTGGCCCGGACAGAACAAAACGATATGGTGGTTTTTGATCAAAAGGGCTCAGTACGACCAGGTGAAATAGTTCGCTTGAAGCTCACCGGATTGAAAGGATCGACCTTCGTCGGAAGGTTTTTGGAGGAATAATGTACGAACAGTTACAGCAATTATTGCTCGATTCTTCCTATACATTGGCATTTACCGGTGCGGGGATCTCCACATTATCCGGAATCCGTGATTTCAGAGGATCTGACGGGATCTATCGTTCCACATGGAATGGGATGGAAGTCGAAAGTATTCTTTCAGCAGAGGTATTTGCCTCCGATCCTTCAATTTTTTACCGATGGGCAAGGGAATTCGTCTACAACCTTGACAAGTTCAAACCTTCGATCGTTCATATGACACTCGCTTTGCTTGAAGAAAAGGGCTATTTGGCCGGTGTGTATACCCAGAATATCGATCTTCTCCACCAGAAGGCCGGAAGCAAGCATGTATGGGAACTCCATGGAAGTCCTGCCCATCACAGCTGTCCTCGTTGTCAGAAAACATATACGTACGAACAAGTCGCACCTCAGGTACAATCAGGGGCAGTGCCGTTGTGTGCCGATTGTTTTATCCCCATGAGACCCGGAATCGTCCTTTATGGTGATCCTCTCGACGGAAAACTTTTGGATCAGGCGTACATGGACATGTCAAAAGCCCAACTCCTGTTGGTATTAGGCAGCAGCCTTACTGTCCAACCAGCAGCGTCGCTACCGATGGCAACGTTTTATCGCGGCGGGAAACTAGTGATCATCAATGCTCAGGACACTCCTTTGGACCGTCATGCAAAAATAAGACTCAATGACCTTGGCTCCACTTTCGAACACCTCTACCACTGGGCAATGGCATTGCCACCGAGGATTACCAAATGAAACGAACCCCGAAATCGGGGTCCGTACGACTGTAACCTTACGCAAACGAAAGGTACGAGGGCGTTCGTTGCAGCAGGATAATTCAATGTTCGCTGTGGATTATATCTTTGAACTGCTTTTTTCGTTCCCTTACGCATTCTGTGAGCAAAAATTCGATTTGACCGTTGATCGAACGAAAATCATCCTGTGCCCAAGCTGCGAGTTCTTGCCATAGCGATGAAGATAGACGCAACAAAATTTGCTTTTTTTCCTTATCTTTGTCATTATTATCCATTGCAACCCCGTTTTTAGTATAACGATCCGCTGTTCACTACCGGTTGTACATCGCGATTACCGCAAAGAACCACCAACAAATTGCTTACCATCGAAGCTTTTCGTTCTTCGTCCAATTGAACGATTTGTTGGTCATTCAGTTTTGCAAGAGCCATTTCAACCATTCCCACTGCACCCTCAACGATCATTTGCCGGGCTGCGATTATTGCCGAAGCCTGTTGGCGCTGCAACATTGCTGCTGCGATTTCAGGTGCATACGACAAGTGGGTGATTCGAGCTTCAATAATTTCAATACCTGCCATCTCAACTTTATGCTGGATTTCTTCCTTCAATTTTTCCGCAACTTCAAGACTGCTACCCCGTAACGATTTTTCTCCTTCTTCATCCGAGGCATCGTACGGGTACAACCTTACGATATTTCTCAATGCGCTATCGCATTGAATCGATAGGTATTCATAATAATTATCGACGTTGAATACAGCTCTTGCGGTATCGATCACCCGCCAGATCACGACAATACCGATGATGATGGGATTTCCCAAAGCATCGTTAATCTTCTGTTTTTCATTGTTCAATGTGATTGCCTTGAGAGAAATTTTCCTGTTAGGAATCTGGTTGAGACCAGAAAAACTGTTCAATTTCAATTGGGAAGTAGAAACCGGCTTTTCTTTGGGACCTTGAGATCCTTGGTCGGCGATGGTAGGATTCACAGCTGTGGCAAACGGATTCACGAAGAAAAATCCCGGTCCGCGGAGCGTTCCGATATAACGGCCGAATAACGTCAGGACATAAGCTTCGTTGGGTTTGAGTATTTTTAATCCTGCGAATAAAAACGGACCGATTATGAATCCGTACAGTATCGATATGACAAAAAGAACAATCGTACCGGTATCGGACGCATCGGCTTCCATCCTGATCACAGAAATGACAAACAAGGCGATCGCCGCCAGGACAAGGACGATATTACCGATGAGCATGGCCATTCCCGGCGCATGGCGCGCAGCGGTTTCTTCATTACGGAATGTATTGTTCATTCCTTGTGCAGTTTCCATAGTTTCCTCCGAAAAAATGAATCCAGACGTATATCAAAATGATATCATATAGATAGTATCAAAAATTAAATTCGTTGTCAATGTCTGGTTCCGTTGCAATAATGACATATATTGTGCCATAGTGATGTACCGTATCAGAGGTATACTGAAATGAAACCTGAGTTGGGCAAAAGATTGCTTGCACCATTGTGGTTGTTGCGTGGTGCGGTTACGGGATTATGCACCGGTGGTGCCATAGCTCTTTTTTTATTCATGATCGGTTTTGTCACTCGCTTGAGAATTCAAAATCCATGGTTATTTCTCTTGCTTCCTGGTATCGCTGCACTTACCGCATGGACCTATGGAAAAATTGGCAAAGCCCTGGATAAAGGCACCACGCTTACGATTGACGCGATAAATGACATGATCGTATCAGCGGTGAATCCGTCGCTCGAATTGGTCGAGAAAGAGGCAAAGAATAGACATAGGGTTCCTTTCAGGCTCGCGCCAGTTGTCTTTATCAGTACGATCGGCGCTCACTTGGCCGGCGCATCCGCGGGAAAAGAAGGTGCGGGCGTTCAGATCGGTTCGGCAATCGCGGGCGGAATTTCCCGTTTCGAGCGATACCTGGTCGGACTTTTTACTAAAAAACGACATGCGATGCCTAGCACGTTCTATACGGATAACGATACCGGACTGTATCTGATTTGCGGAGCGGGTGCCGCATTCGGATCATTGTTCAACGCTCCTATAGCGGGAACTCTATTCGGAATGCAGGTAGCCAGTCCGAGAATCAACCGGCTCGAAGCTCTCGCACCTTGCCTTACCGCAAGTTTTGTCGCATGTTGGATATCGACCATCCTTGGATCAGACTATCACTCCTTTATTCCGGTAGTCGATGTTGCACTTTCATTTGGCAGCGTGATCAAGGTCCTTATCGTATCTGTGGGATTTGGACTATTCAGCCAATTGTTTTGCCACACGACCGCGCTTACTAAAAAACTTGTCGGTAAGATCAAGACATGGGAAGTGAAGGCTGCCGTTGCTGCAACGGTATTGCTTGTGTTGACAGTCATCGAATACCTTATTTTCCATGATACCCCGTTCAACGGACTTGGACTGGATCTTGTTGACAAGGCGTATGCGGAAAGCTTGCGATGGTGGTTTCCTTTTGGAAAGCTTTTATTCACCGCTCTGACATTGGCGGCATCGTTGAGAGGAGGAGAGGTCGTTCCGCTGATAGTGTGCGGGGCGACCCTCGGCTCCGCTGTCGCTCCGCTTGTGGCTTTGCCTCCGTCGATGATGGCGATGTGCGGAGCAATGGCGACCCTCGCAGGAGCCACCAAACTTCCCGTGGTCTGTTTTATGCTTGGACTGGAGTTTTTCGGATCGATGAATCCTGCGTTATTGTTTCTATCCTGTAGCGTCGGATACCTGACGTCAGGGGCAAAAGGAATTTATGAAAAGCAACTTCGCTGACTTGTTAAAACGTATCAGTGATATAGTGCTCCAATTGGTTGATCTGGAATGCCCGTTCATCAAGCACCATCTTCATGACATCCCTGATGGAAACCATCCCGATAACCACTTTGTCATCTAGGACTGGCAAGTGCCTGAAATTATTTTCAAGCATGATCTTAAGGCATTCGTCAAGGCTTTGATGGGGCTTAACATAGAAAACGGCCTTGGTCATCACGCTGGAAACGAGGGTTTCCTCCACAGCGGGACCTTTTTTGGCCATATACCGCACTAAATCGCGTTCAGAAAGAATCCCTTTGAGACCACCTTTCTTATCCAACACCAATACGGCCCCGATTTTATTTTTTTCAAGGGCAACAATCGCTTGCATTAGGGTATCCTCGGGCAGCACACTGATAATCTTGGCTTCCTTCTGGTCCAGCATCGTGCGTACGGTACTCATGGCAATCCTCCTATTTATTTGGATATTCTTCGGTACATTCAAATGCTATCCCACGAACATTGAATCCGCAAGCAGATTCTTCATTTTGCCAAAGTATTTCATCCGGACATGGATATTTTTGTAAGAAATTGATATGAATTCGCTTTGTAGCAACAGTGGCTTACCACTGTTGGGATGGAAAAGAAAAAACCCGCTACCGAAGTGAAAGTGGTAACGGGTTTTCATTCTCGTGTTGGAGGTGGGGGGAGTCGAACCCCCGTCCTAACGTGCCGCCCGACAGCGTCTACAAGCTTAGCCGCTGTTCGTGTATTCGAAACCCTTCGGGCCAGCGGCCGACGTAGTGGTTTCTGAGCCGACTGAATTGTCCCCTCGGGCCATCGGCATTCCTTCGGGTAAGCCCTTGTTGTTTACAGGATACTTGGCGTTAAGGGCGGCACTCCAAGTACCTGTACGGACTCACTGCTTAGGCAGCGAGAGCGTATTCTGCATCGAAGGAGACTTCGTCTTCTTTCTTGGCAGTTTTGTGTTTTGCCAGTTTTCGGAGTTAGCGCTCCGCCTGCAACTGTCGGCACAACCATACGCCAGTCGAAACCAACGCACCCCCTTTTATTCTTATCAGGGGTCTATGTTACTATACAGTAAAAACAGTCCAAAGACAATAAGAGGGGCTATCTTTGTATGTTACTGTCCTATTCTCGATTGAAATTCTTCATTTCCCTACGCAGTTCGCGATTCATGTCCCGTTCACGGATGGCATCGCGCTTGTCGTGTTCGCGTTTGCCCCTACATAAAGAAATCTGCACTTTGATCAGATTCCCCTTGATGTACACTTTTGTGGGAATCAGTGTCATCCCTTTCTCTTCGACTTTTCTGCGGATGCGTTTGATCTCTTGTTTATGGGCCAATAGCATCCGTTCGCGGTCTGGGTCATGGTTTGTTATTCCCGCATGTGTGTATGGAGAAATATGCAATCCGACGACAACTAGTCCTTTTCCGGTGATTTTCACATAAGCATCGCCAAAAGAGATACGGTTCATCCTCACTGATTTTACTTCGGTTCCCTCAAGTGCTATGCCACATTCGAAATCTTCAACGATTTCATAATTGAAATAGGCTTTCTTATTAGTCTGTAATGGCTTGTAGGTCTCTTTGCCCATTGTGATCTATTTGCTCCATGCAATTCTGAAACCGGTAGTATCAGAACATGCGGATTGATGTTGCACGCCAACAGTTGAGATGTGCACCGTTTGGGGATCGTTCAGATACGATCCGCCTTTTACGATTATCGGCAACCGATCAACCAAGCTCTGGTCGATCGGTCCCAGATAACGGGCAAGTGGAACAAACCGTGTGTCGGTCATTTCCCATACGCTACCTCGCATGGCCGCCGGTTCGTTGTTCGCGGTCATCGTTGTGAGAGTTGTTGCATATCTGGTCGACTGCAGTTGCGTGGCAGCGTATTCCCATTGGGCTTCCGTCGGCAAGAACACGTGTTTACCGGTGACTTCGGACAGCCATTGGCAATACGCCACTGCAGCCTGATAAGAAATATTCCTTATCGGCCTGTTCGAAATGACAGTGGTCGATGGATATATACCTGCGAGATAGTTGTCGTCGACCAGATTCTCACGTATCAATTGATCGGTTTGATCTTTACCCCATTGCGGGTTGGCCTGGATGAACAATGCCCACTGGTATTCAGTTGTTTCCAGCTGGGCAATCGAAAACTGTTCGACAGACGATTCGATTCCCATCGAGATTATCGATGGGAAGTCCCGGTTTGTTACGGTTCCCATGATAAACGTCCCCGCGGGATAGGAGAACCCAGGAATCGTTACCTGTGTCGTCACATGCAGAGAATCGTCAATTATTTGTATTTGTTCACCTGAAGATTCCTTGCCGATTATTGCTTTCGGTTCAGTATACAACAACTGAATAGCTTCAATGAGCGGTGATAGCGAAATATCCAGGTCTCGGTGTGCTTTACCAAGCTCGTCAACGGCGGTCACAGCATCATCAAGCATTGTCTTTGAGGTGACGAACCGTAACGCGGTATCAAAATATGATTCGACAAGGGTCGTTTGAAATGAATCCAGTTGGATCTGGGCTAAGGTCCGCGCCGTCTGGCCCATTCTCCCGGGATAATGGTATGTGTCATCATAATCAATCACCGCAGACCATTCGGCCACTTCATGAACCATCGAATCAAGCAACGACCGTATTTGCTCGGTGGTTTTGGGCAATAGGGAACCGGCGACTCGCTGTCTCCGAGGAAACAACCATGTGAAAAATACCGGATGGCTGACTTCGAATTCGAATGATTGCGAATAGGAATTACCGAAAGCATAGGTGGCCTTATGGGTTCCCGGAGTGATGAAAGCGGTTACCGGAGCCTCGCCTATGTAACTGTCATCTACATACACCGCCGTTTGTTCAGCGACGTTGGTAAAGGTCACCTGCTTCCCTCCGTTAAGAATTCCGGGCAGATAACCAACTAAAAAGAGGATCGTACTTACTGCGAGGACCACGATTACGGTTACATAAAGACCGGGATGGATCTTCAAAAAAGGCTTGAGTCGTACCGGTGCCACCGTTACATGGTCTGCTTCTTTTGCTTTGCGTTTCATCGGGTACAAGGTACAAGTACGTCATCAACTTGTCAATGGCACTCCGTTGTGCTATTTTGAGCCCATGGCAAGCTATTTGGATTGGGCACAGCACACGGCAGAGAGGATTCTCACCAACCGAAAGGAACGTAGGATCAGGGAGAAGGCCGAGGCGAAGGCAAAAAGGACATTTAAAAGCGAACTGATAGGATGGCTCGACGCAATAGTATTTGCGGTGATCGCCGTGCTGTTGATCAACCAGTTCATCTTCCAGTTATACATGATTCCGTCACCTTCGATGGAAGATACGTTACTTATCAAAGACAGGGTGTGGGTCAGTAAAATCTCCTATGGCATCGAGACCTACCCCGAAGGTCCGAAGATCCTGGACTCGCATGCGCCGATGCGTGACGATGTCATTGTGTTTTACAACCCCGAATATGAATCGAGAGGAGTGTTCTTCACTATTCTTTCCGAGATCATATACCGTTTGACGTTCACGTTGGTGAATATCGATGTGGATGAAAACGGGAACATGCGGGAACGACTTTACGTGAAACGTGCGGCCGCACTAAGCGGGGACACTGTCCGTTTTATCGACGGAAACGCATGGATCAAAGGCGGAGGAACCACACAATACGAAGAAGAAATGGCCTTCAGGACTGACCATCGGCTGTCAAGCGCTCCCAGGCGTTTGTTGGACCCTTCGCTGTATGACGGCTTCGAAGCCTACGGGGCGTTATTAGGGTATCAGGAAACGGTTTCTGCTGAAATGGCTCCGCAGCATCTGCTACAGGCATATCAAAAAGTATCGAATTATAAAGGGTTGATAGATTATTATTCCGTAGAGGCTAAAAAGACCGCTACCATCGCTCATATCGATCCTTCGGATCTTCAAGCACGTTCGGCAGCTGCCAGATATGACATGGGCATATATGTTCCGCATGGATATGTACTTCCGTTGGGAGATAACCGTGACAATTCGCAAGACGGACGTTATTTCGGTCCCGTTCCCGAAAAGACCGTTATCGGCAGGGTGGTATTGAGGTTCTGGCCGATTACAAGGGTAGGGATGGTGTTGTGAGCCGTTCGATACCCATAAAGATGTTCTGCTCTGATGATATGTCGATTTATATCCATGTGCCGTTTTGTAGGACAAAATGTGCCTACTGTGATTTCTATTCGCTTGTCCCACCGTATGGCCCACTTCTCGATTCGGTCGCATCGAAATTGATCGAAGAGGTTTCGTACGTGGCCTCTGATCGCTCGAAACCGTTCGAGACGGTGTTCATCGGTGGTGGAAATCCCGGGTGTCTTCCCATCGCATCGCTACAAAAATTGATAGATGCTGTCTTTCTCTGTGGTCATAGCGGTGAATGTTCAATCGAAATTAATCCGGAATCGCTTGACCGGCGGGTGGAACGACTCATCGAGAGCGGCGTTACGAGGTTGAGCATCGGGTTGCAATCCTTTGATCCTGAAAACCTTGCGCTCATAGGGAGGAATGCACCGTTGGACGCGACTCTCAAAGGTATCCGGACAGCCTTGAAATTAAGAGACACAACCAAAATCGATTTGAATTTTGATCTTATCACCTGTATTCCCGGGCAGACTGTCGTTGGTGCGATTTCAGACATAGACCGTTTAGTAGAAACAACCGGACCTGAACACATTTCACTGTATTGCCTGACCATAGAAGAAAATACTCCTTTGGCAAAACGTATTGATCGAGGAGAACTGAAAGCGATGGACGACCTTGCGCAATCGGATATTCTTTCAGCGTGTTGGGAACGTTTGGCAATGCACGGATACGATCATTACGAAGTATCAAATTTTGCCCGTACAGACAAAAAAACACATTACTGCCAACATAACCTGAGGTATTGGCAAGCAAAATCCCATATCGGTATCGGTCCGACTGCCGTTGGCACAGCCTATGCCGGATCCTCGGCGATTCGAATGAAAGGTGTAGGTGATGCCGCTCTGTACGCGGCGGAAGGGATTTTTTCCAATTATTCTTTTGAACGGCTTGAAATGAACGAATTGATCGAAGAATTCCTGATCGTTTCATTGAGAACGAGATGGGGTATCGAAAAAAAAGTCTTTAACGAACGTTTCGGTTATGAATTTGATGAAGCGTTTTCTTCAGCAATCGAGCGTTACGATAGTATTTGGAAGGATCTAGTTGTTAACGACACTAAGCGGTTCAAACTTACGGAAAAAGGGATGATGGTTCTGGATTCGATTCTCATCGCCTTGGCGACGGCATTCGAAATATCCAACACCAAAGGAAGAGAGCATATAGACACTTGACACCCCATTTTTCGCTATGGTACGGTTGTTTGGACCAAACCGGCAGAATAATTGCCATCAATGTCCAAAAGAGGGAATATATTATGTCTGGCCACAGTAAATGGGCAACCATCAAACACAAGAAAGGAATTGCCGACGCAAAGCGGGGGCAAGCATTCACGAAGCTGATCAAAGAAATTTCCGTAGCAGCCAAAATGGGAGGAAGCGATCCCGATTCTAATGCCCGTCTTAGGACAGCTATCATCAAGGCTCGTGCAGACAACATGCCGAAAGACAATATCGAACGAGCGATCAAAAAAGGTGCTGGGGAAATGGAAGGTTCGACTTATTACGAACTGACCTACGAAGGCTACGCTCCCGGCGGAGTCGCACTTATCGTCGACACCCTTACCGATAATAAAAACCGTACCGCAGCCGATGTGCGCAGTACTCTGACCAAGCTGGGCGGTTCATTGGGAACCTCAGGCAGTGTTTCTTATCTCTTCCAAACCAAGGGTGTCATTACTTACGATGCATCCACATATAGCGAAGACGATATTTTTGAGGCCGCCCTCGACCTGGGAGCCGAGGATGTATCGAATACCGGGGATGTGATCGAACTGGTCACTGAGGCGAGTGATTTCGTGTCGGTGTTGGAGGGTATGCAACAAAAAGGATTCACCGAAAGTTCCGCCGAAGTTACAAAAATTGCCGACACCACCGTATCATTGGATCTTGAAAAGACTCGAAAGGTGTTAAAGATCATCGAACGCCTTGAAGATTTGGATGACGTGCAGTCGGTAGCTTCCAATTTGGATATTCCAGAGGATTACACCGACGAAGACGAGTAAGCGATGCGAATATTGGGTATCGATCCGGGAATTGCACAGACAGGCTGGGGCGTGGTCGATTTCGAAGGCCAGCGTTACCGGCCTGTTTCTTTCGGGGTCATAAAGACAAGCTCGAAAGACAACCTCGAGCATCGGATCCACTCGATAGCCCAGCAGATGGCGATAATAGCCAACGAACATGGCATCCAGGTCGTTTCGATCGAAGATATTTTCTTTGCTAAAAATGTTGCATCGGCAATAGGGGTGGCGAAGGTGATCGGAGCATTGGTCCACCAAGCGTACCAGATGGCATTGCCTGTGCGGTTATTCACACCGTTACAGATCAAACAAGCCGTTACCGGATATGGCGTGGCAGAGAAACATCAGGTGCAGGAAATGGTTCGATTGTTGTTGAAACTCGAAAAAGCCCCGAGTCCCGACCATGCCGCCGACTCATTGGCAGCTGCGATATGTTTCGGTGCAAATAATCATATGCAGAGGATGCTGCATCCATAGGAGGATTGGTATGATACATGCCGTGTTGGGAGAACTGATTCATGTCGGTCCGCATCAGGTGGTGGTGAGGACATCCTCGGGATTGGAATTAGAATTGCTCGTATCGGCGCAAGCCGCTTCAAAACTTTCAAATTTGCAAGGTGAGGCTAAACGTCAGGTTCGATTGCTCAGCTGGCTGCAACATAAAGACGACAGCATGACGCTCTATGGTTTCACCGATGAAGAAGAACGAATACTGTTTTCAGAATTGATCAAAGTAACGGGCATCGGTCCGAGGCAAGCGCTGAAGATCCTGGGAGCGGTACAGGTCAGAGCCTTTGTCAAAGCCTTGGATGACAATGACATCGGGTATTTATCAAGCATCCCCGGCATCGGTCCGAAGACGAGCCAGAAGATTATCCTTGCGCTACGCGATACCATCGTACTGGATAGACCTGTGATAAAGCAGGGAAAGGGCGATATAAACGACAGACGGTACGAGGACCTCATTGCCGCCCTCGTCGATATGGGCTATGATAAACGGCAGGTGGTTTCCGTAATCGGAAAATTGCTTGAAGAACACGGTAAATTACTGGAACACAAACGCCAACAGGAAGTTGAAGAGTTCCTGTTTAGGCAAGCCATCATCCAGCTGGGGTAGAAGTGGAACAGAACGAAACCAATGAAATGTCGATTCTCTCTTCATCGTTCCAAAAGGAAGTCGATGCCCAAGAAAATATCCTGAGGCCAAAATACCTCACCGACTTCCAAGGGCAAGATCGGATCAAAGAGAATCTCTCTATTTTTATCAAAGCGGCCAGGGAGCGAAGCGATACCCTGGACCATGTATTTCTTATCGGTCCTCCCGGATTGGGAAAGACGACCTTGGCTTCGATCATCGCCAACGAGATGGATGCCGAAATCAGGATGACAAGTGCTCCGGCATTGGAAAAACCTAAGGATCTGGCCGGAATATTGACCAATGTGACCGAAGGAAGCATTTTTTTCATCGATGAGATACATCGCCTCAGACCGGTGATGGAAGAGATGCTGTACATCGCGATGGAAGATTATGAGATCGACTGGGTTATCGGACAAGGACCCGCAGCTCGTACCATCCGTATTCCGATTCCCAAATTCACTTTAATCGGAGCTACTACAAAAGCGGGTCAGGTCTCGCCTCCGCTCTATTCGCGTTTCGGTATCACATGCCGGATAGATTTCTACAATGAAAACGAACTTGAGTCGATTATCAAGCGTTCTGCTGTGATCATGGATACAAAGATTAATCCTTCAGCGATAAAATTACTAGCCAAATGCTCCCGTGGTACCCCAAGGATAGCAAACCGATTGCTGAGACGATTGAGGGATTATGCCACCGTCATGGGAAACGGAACCATCACGGATGATATCGTCATGTTGAGCATGGATCGACTCGGAATCGATTTACAAGGATTGGAAGAACAAGACCGCAACATTTTGCGGACCATAATACAATTTTACGGCGGGGGTCCGGTCGGGGCGGAGACCCTTGCAATTTCTGTCGGGGAAGCGATAGAATCGCTCGAAGATTTTTATGAGCCATACCTGATCCAAAAGGGATATCTCAAAAGGACTCCGAGAGGAAGGATGGTTACACCGCTGGCATATGATTTGCTGGCAATCCCCCATGACAGGAAAACTGATGAAAACCAAGGAATTCTCTTTTGATTTACCCGAAGAACTCATAGCACAGACTCCCGTACAACGAAGAGGAACTGACCGATTGCTATTGCTTGACAGGAGAAACGGCTCCTGGGCAGACAAACGCATGGAAGATTTTCCCTCGTTGATCGAAGAACATGCCCTGTTGGTGGTGAATGATTCAAAAGTTCGCAAGGCCAGGGTATATGGTGAAAGCGAACACGGAGGGCTTGTCGAATTTCTTTTTTTGGTAGAACTGGAAGATGGTGGCTGGACTGCCATGGTTTCCAAATCAAAGAAACAGCGGCCGGGCAAACGTTTCACGTTCTCTGATGCTTCGGGGACAAGTAGCTGGGAAGCTGAGATTACCGGTATCGGTGAGCAAGGGGAACGAATCGTGCGATTCAACCAACCGATCAATGAATCGTTTTTCGATCGTTGCGGACACGTACCGCTACCTCCGTACATCAAACGCGATGATACCTTTGAGGATGAAAACCGCTATCAGACAGTGTATGCCGCACACTCCGGATCGGTCGCAGCTCCGACAGCCGGCTTGCATTTTACCGCTCCAATAATGGAAAACATGAAAGAACGAGGCATAGAACTGGCGGCAATCACGCTCCATGTGGGGCCCGGAACATTTCTTCCGGTGCGAAGCGAATTCCTGGAAGACCATGTGATGCATTACGAACGCTATACCATAACGGAACCTGTCGCACGGGCGGTCACTGCGGCAAAGCGAGATGGAAGACCCGTAGTAGCTGTGGGCACCACGAGCGTAAGGACTCTCGAGGCCGCTTGGGACAGGGAACGCAATATGCTGCCCGCAATAGAATCAAAGACAAACCTTTTTATCAGACCACCATATGATTTTGCCGTGGTGGACAGGCTCCTTACAAATTTCCATACCCCCGAATCGACGCTTTTGGTATTGGTTTCGACCTTTGCCTCGAGGCAGCTGATTTTGGATGCGTACCAGCATGCGGTACAAGAGCGTTATCGTTTTTTCAGTTACGGTGATGCGATGTACATCATCTGAATCAGAGTAGCGAATGAGTGCGCATCAACTCAATGACTTTCGCGTGTATCAGTTCTTTTGGTAATGTCCCGTCGATTCTAAGCATTACGATCGAATCATGCAACTGACTGAAAATCACCTCATAATTGTCCCTGACTCTGTTAAGGAATTCTTGACGTTCGAACAGCTCGCGGCCGTTGGTGTTCGGTCGACCGTCTATTCGGTAAAGACAATCCTCGACAGGTGTGTCGAGATAGATGATAAAACCGGGTTCGGGAAAATTATTTAACGACTGTACAACATCGAAGCCACAATCGATCGATTGATAGGCGAGCGAAGAATAGAGGTATCTGTCCGATACCACGACCCTGTGTTGTGACAATTGGTCAATGATGCCGGTAATAGGTCTATGAAGATGATCCTCTCGGTCAGCGGCGAACAACATGGCCAGTGCCAGCGGTGTCGTTACCTTCTCTTTGCGCAAGTATTCTCGGACCAATGAACCTATCGGACTGCCAGTCGGCTCGAATGTCGCATGGCACGGAATTTGTGCTTTGTCGAAAGCTTCTGCAAGTTCTTTCATCTGAGTCGTTGTCCCAGCACCGTCCAATCCTTCGAACACTATGAATCTATCTAGTATCTCACTCATATCTCATCCCTTTTTGAAGCAGTTCGCTACTGCGCATTCTATCCGAAGAGCACCTTTGTGACAAGAAAACAAAGCAGTAAAAAAAATCTGTACCGCATTTGTCCATAATGTGGTTTTATACAAATACGATACCAGTTATACTGCATAGGGAAAGATTGAGTTAAATGAAATACCATACCACTGTGGCGAACATTATGATTTCTCTTGGAATGCTGCTGGTATCTTGTCTCGCGGTAGGCATGCTTTCCCATTATGCTGTGCTGCCCACGATAATCTCCCCCGGAGAATTCAGGCCAGTGATAGGATTGAGTGACAATCCTTCGGTGAAATTGGAAGCCAATTCAATCGAAAGGACATTCCTGGACACACTGGTGGTCAAAGATGTCAGTGCCACGTTATATCATCATGACGAACAATTTTTCATTGCCGATGCAATCCGTCTTAACATTCCGCTGCTCGATGTGTTGTTACCGGACAGGGCAATGAATGAAGTTGCCATTCATGCGACAAATAGCGATCTCATCGTTTCTGAAGATGTAATGAAAGTTATTTCCAATCCTGATCAATCCGAACTGTCGGACATAACGGATATCCCGGCTATTCGCTTGACATTTGATGGTGGTACGGTCCGTGCATCGTTGGATTCGATGAGAGTTCAAGCGGCTGTATCCGATGCCACCGCATTATTCGGACCGAATCTGTCTATCACTTCGTTCGATATACGATTGCCATCTCTTGAAACTGAAATTTCATCGGGCTTTTTGTCAATGCGCGATGTTTCGCTTTCCTTGCATGCGAATTCCAACGGGAAGCATATGGTGAATGCTTTTTTAGGATCTGCTTCCGGAACGTTCGAACAACTAGGCACGCAATTCTCAATCGGAATGTTTGACGGATCGTTTGAAGCAGCAAATCTCGATGAAATATTCAAAGGGACAGGCTCGTTTGTCACTACGATACAAGATCCGAAGGTATCGCTGATTCAAGGTAACGATACGATTCATGTTCAAGCCGGTGCTGTCGCTGCTGAAGCATCGATGCTAGATTTGGTACCTATCTCCGTTTCGTCCAGCATAGAATTATTTTCATTTATGACTCGAATTAACAAAAATGATGAGATTCAAATAGGAATTCCTGCATTCAGAGTCGCATTACTCAAAGATATGGACGGATTTTCCGGATCCCTAGAATCGATGATGGGCATCGATGCGTACTTGAATACTTCCTGGATCGGTGGAACTAGCAAGTCAACTGTCCAATTCGGCATCAGCTCGGAATTTTCTTCGGCGTATCTCGATATCGACACCATTTCAATCGCACCGAGCGAAGCGTGGATTTCGCTTCTCCCCATATCCATTCCTTTCACATCAGAATATATCAGGCTTGATGAAAACTATTTTTCAGTAACCATAGATCAATCGGACGGTTCCATTCACGGCGAGTTCAGTTCATCGCTGGGTCTTTCCACTTCGATCTCTTTGCTTGAGCATGTCGAATCCGACATTGTCGGTCAATTCAACTTCATCCGAGATCCGGATAGTTTTGAGGCGACCGTTGAATCCAAAAGGTTGGAATTGCTCGGAATTCCCGGGCTCTTGACGTTCAAAACTTCCATGACATTGGATGAAAAGAAATTCCAAAGAGCGTTCGCACAGGTGTCACACGACTCGGGCTTGGCTGTTTCCGGGACGTACAATGCCGGGGATGAACAAATAGCCCTCTCTGGGCGACTTGATGCATTCAGGCCGTTTGAAATGTCAGGCTTGCTATACAGGTTTCTTCCCGATGCATCGCAATTTTTTGTTGATTCAACCGTAATAGGCGGGAATATGGCGGCAACCATCGCAACCGATTTCCGCTCGGGTCGCATTTTTGCAGAACTTGGAGTAGCTAATTTCAACCTGGAAAAGAATCTGATTAATTTTGCAGCTACGGTGAATACTTCTTTCGATCAGAACAGGGTCGACGTACAGAGCGCGACACTTACGACCGAAGATATCAGAATTGTCTATCAAGGCGTGCTAGATCGTCCTTCTTGGTTCCCGGAAGGTAATTTGCTCATGCAACAACCTGAAAGTGGTGAAACCCTTATTTCAGCTGATTTTTATCACCTGGGGGACAAATCGTACGGTTACATGCTCAGCTCGCCGTTATTGGTCTCCACAACCGTTGGAGGTGTGGTCGAATCAATCGGTTCGAATACATTTTTTTCGGATGTAATGCTAAACGTTTCGGGACAGAGATATCCTTTTGATATGATGCTTAATCTTGAAAACGTATCAATCGATTTGCAAGGAGCTGGTATTTCACTTCGGGCAGGGCTCTCTCCGACACTTGGACGGATTGAGGCAAATTTGAATCTCGATGCGTTTCAATTACCTGCATTACAGGGAGCTTTGCTGACTGGAAACCCTTTGATTTCAGGTGCGATCGAAGGCAATTACCAAATCACTGACAATAATTTCTTTGTGTCCACTCATAACCTCTCGATACAAGGACTATCTTGGGCGGGAGGTGAACAGTGGGAGCTGGACGCATCGGTCGATCTTGACAAGGATAGTTTGGATATGTCTGAGCTGGCATACCGGGATTCGTATGGTTCGTTACAAGGTTCGGCATATCTGCACTTCGGTTCATTCGCCAGCATCTTCTCGAATGATTTCAGCAGCTTGAAATTTTTCGGGTTGTTACGGGACGCAAGGGAAGATGCTTCGACCATCGAGTTTTCCTTCAAGGGAGCACAAGATCAAAAAGAGAGTGTCATCGGATTGCTCGAGGCAAAACGGATCGGGTTGGGACGTTTCGGTAGTGCTCTTTCGCCATATATGATTGATTTTAGCACGTTGGGGTCTATGAGAACCGATATGCGATCACTTGATGTGAAAGCACACATACAATTGTACGATATCGGCAGGCAGGATCTTCTGGTATCAATTGGATCGATAGGGCTCAATGATCTCGGACTTTCTATCTCTGATATACAAGCATCGATCGGAGCACTGGAAATTTCAAACGGCTTAATCGATATACCGACACAAGGCATTCCGGAAGCCCGTGCGAGCGTCTTCTTCGACATGGAATCATTGTGGAGATCGAATGCCAGCAATGCAACTGTCTCGGTTGTTTTACCGGAGATCGCACAGGATTCGGCAATTGCGATGCTTGGTTACGTATCAGATATATTCGAACGGGGAACACAAGCACAAATCATGATTTCCGATATCAAGCTCTTCGGTGACATTATCCTTGATGATTTGCAAGCAACGTTGCGGTGGGACGAGCATGCAATACGGTTCGAAGGGTTGCGCGATACCGAATCTACCGGTGTGTATCGGTTTGGCGACGGATCGCTCGATATGAAATTATCACGAAAGTCTCCGGTGTATTTCGATGCGAAAGGCACCGTGCATGACAACAAGATTTCTCTGTTCATCGACAATGCATCGATGCCAATGGTGTTTCTCAATCCGTTTTTCTCTCTTCCTTTGTTTTTGTTCGAGAGCGGAATTGCCCATGGTAATCTCTATGTCGAAGGACCTCTGTCAGATCCCGATTATTTTGGCACGTTGTATTCCGATAAGGTGGAGGCCTCTCTATTTTACACGCCCGACGAAAGACTCTCCTTGAAAAATCCAGTCATCTCGGTTTCACAAAACATGGCAACCATGGGTCATACTCCTGTCGTTGCCAATAGGACCGACGGGACGGTCACCAAAGGATATCTCGCCTTGGAGATGGCGTTGGAGCAATGGGCTTTGCCAAGCTTGAAAGTGAGCATCGAAATCCCCGACACTCCGGTAAGTTTGTGGGTACCGATCGTGACGAGCCAATTGATGCTGGAAGGAATGGTTCGCGGGCAGATTTCAATCTCTACGGACGAATCAGGTCAGTTGCTCGAAGGCGATATCACAGTCGAATCCGGAGTGATGAGTTTTCAATTGCCATCACTTCCCGATTGGACCAACATACCCATGACCGCTTCGACTGATATCACTATCACGACAGGGAAAAATGTTTCATTCGCATATCCGGGAGTTGAGAATCCGATCGTCAAGGCCGTATTTGAAGATAATCAGAAATTCACTCTCTCGTATGATTTCATGGAGGAATTGCTGACTTTCGACGGATCTCTTGCGTTCAGAAGCGGAGAAATCTACTATATCCAAAAGAACTTCTATGTGACAGAAGGCAATCTGAATTTCGGAAAGCAGGTCACCGAGAAAAACTTAATCGACGTAAGCCTCGATTTAAGGGCACGTTTGCGTGAATTTGATGAAAATGGATTGCCGGTTGATATCTACATCGTCCTTGAAAATTCCAAATTGGATGCGATCGCACCTCGCTTTGAATCTATTCCGATGAAAACCACGAATGAAATTCTCGAGCTTCTCGGTCAGGGTGTGATAGGGGGCATGGGATTTGATGAAAGTCCTATCACGTCGGTTGTGGCAATTGCTTCTGTTGCAACCGATCTGTTCAGTCGGTTCGGAATCATAGATAATCCAGCGATCACCACATTCGGAGTGTCCAATATCATTCGTGAATCTCTGGGATTGGATGTCTTTTCGATCAGAAGCAATCTGCTCCAGAACATTTTATTCGATGCCTTGCCCGGAAGTAGTCCGACAGCATCGGTAAGCCCGGTCGCCAGGTATCTTGACAATACCACTTTGTACATAGGCAAGTATCTACTTGATGATTTATATTTGCAGGGAATGATCCATTTGCGTTCTTCTACCCAACCAGATATCAATACGTTTTCCTTTCTGGCCAACGATATGGAAATTGATACCGAATTGAGCGTAGAATGGAACAATCCGCTGGCGACCTTTAGTATTTTTACCAAACCTAGAGAGTTGTCGGTTTTTAATTTATTGGATACTATTGGATTCAGCGTAACCAAAAGAATAGTGTTCTAAAGGAGAGCGCATGCTCAAGAAACTTACCGTTATTTTATTATTGTTATGTGCTGTCACTTCGGTGATAGGCGCCGCGCAAACCGCCGAGCTCGAACGTTGGTGGATTGGTAAACCGATAGAGCAGTTCGTGTTCGTGGATTTGGATGCGGTAGATCCGGCAAGCCTCAATCAATTTTCCGACCGATATGTTGGGAAAAATTACGTCGAATCCGAGATGGAATCTCTCAAAGCTCAATTGTTGGATACAGGAAAATTCATTTCTGTCGAGGTCATTCCTTCAAGAGGCTCGCTTGGAACTGAAAATCTGACAATCTATATTGAATTTGTTGAAACAAAGCGTTTGTCGTCGGTGGCTTTCAAAGGGAACCGCAGCGCATCTACAGCGGAATTGACGAAGGCTGCGAATCTCCAAACCGGAACGATGTTTGATCTTCCCGGATTGAACAACTCGGTTGAAGCTATCAAACAGTTGTACGTGACCAAAGGGTTTGATCGTGTGGACGTAATAGCCGACTATGTTGTCGATACACGAAACAACAGTATTCAATTAACGTTCTCCATTACCGAGTACGACTGGTGGATAGGTAAGCAGATACGACAGTTTGACTATCAGGGATTACAAAATGTAAAGAAAGATGTAGTGGATGACATCACCTATTCATACCTAGGAAAGCCCTTCACCAGGCAGCTGTATGCCGAACTTGAAACAGAATTGAATAGCTTGATGATTTTCAGCGTTTTCGAAGCTGAAGCCCGGCGTGGAGGAGAAAGCGGTAACGATCTGATCGTAAGCATCAAGTTCACCGAATTACCCCAGATCGAAACGATCACATATGAGGGGAATCTCGGATTGAAAGCAAGAATCCTTGAAGAAGTGGTCACTGTCAAGAAAGGTGATTTTATTTCCTGGAACCAAATGAATACCACAAAGGAAGCTTTGACCAACCTCTATCTTGAACGTGGGTATACCGATGTGGCGGTCGAACCGACCTATACTGTGAAAGAGGACACCAACAAACTCGCTTTGGTATTCGTAATCAAGGAAGGTCGCCAGAAGAAAGTCGCTGAAATCGTGTTTGAAGGCAATACCAAGCTTTCAGATTCCGTGTTACAGAAAGAACTTTCGCTCAAGGTCCAATCTCTTTTCAACTCGGGTAATTATACTGAGGCTAAGTTGACCCAAGATATCCAAGCGATCCAATTGGCGTACCAGACTCGAGGATATGTCGATGCAAAAGTCGTCAATGTACGGACAGAAGATGTCTCGACAGCCGAAGACGTGACCACGAAGTTGCGCATCGTATTTGAAATCACTGAACAAGACCAATGGTTCTTGGGTACGATCGGAGTAGAAGGCAATTCAATTTACTCTGACGAAGTAATCGATAAGCTTATCACGATGAAACCGGGTTCGGTCTTGGATGTGAAGAAAGTCCAGGATCAAATCGGGAAAATAGCCGATTTGTATTGGAACGAGGGATATGTCGAAAATTCGATCGAACTTGTCGAAACCCGTGACGACGATGCAAAAACCGTTTCCTATACGTTGATGATAACCGAACGTGCTCAAGCATTCGTGGAAAATGTGATAATCCGCGGTCTTGTGAAAACCAAACCATACGTACTCGAACGAGAACTCGTGCTTTCTAGCGGAGATGTCTTCAGCAAAGAAAAGTATATCAATAGCGCTCAAAACCTTTACAACACCGGATTGCTTACCAATGTCGTGCCAAATATTAGTTACGGTTCGGAGGAAAATTCTTTGGTGGTTACCTATGACGTTACCGAAGGCAACCAGATGAATATCGGTTTCGGAGTAACGTTCGGCGGAACGGTTGAAGGATTCCCCGTATCCGGATTCCTTTCATGGTCCGATACCAATCTCTGGGGAACGGGACGTGATTTTTCAATAGCGACAGAACTTGCCCCCGATAGTCAAAACCTTACGCTCATGTTTAGCGACGGGTGGGTCAAGGACAAGCGATGGAGCAATTCCATCAATGTGTCGGTTGAGCACAGTGCTTTTTCCAACGGACTTATACTTGCCGGCAATTCTCCCGATACGAGTAACCGAAACAACCTTGCATTCCCGTATCCCTATACCAGCTACGATCAGTGGGACAGCGCCGGAAAACCGAGTCCGACATCCGAATATTTGATGCCGTATGATTATTACCAAGTATCTTTAGGATACAGCACCGGCTACACCTTCATGTTTTCATCCGGCCGCCTTTCATTGGGCGTCGGCCCGACCCTTACTCTGAACAGGGCCTATTATGACCAGACCAATTATGTACCGTACGATTATTTGATTTACCAGTACGGGCAAGACTGGAAATTCTCCAACAGATTGACATTCTCAACTTCTTGGGACGGAAGGGATCTTATCAACAATACGACAAGAGGTTATGTGATTTCTCAAAGCATGGTCTATGCCGGTGGCGTGTTGGGAGGGCTTTCGAATTATATAAGGACATCTACCAGTGCCAGCGCATTTTTGAAGATCTTCGAGATTCCGGGTGAAAAACCGACTCCCGGAGTCGTATCGTTCAACACGACGGTCTCATTCATGCTCGATCAATATAGCAAGCTCAACAGCAGTGGGTGGGGATGGAATCTCAGTGCTTCGAAATACGAATATTTATATATCGATGGAATAACCATTGCCCGTGGTGTTTCAGCCGAATTCTACAAAAAGTTCCTCTGGGACAATTCGCTGGAATTTAGCATCCAAATCGCCGAAAACGTCTTGTGGGGTGAAGTTTTTGTCAGCGGGACGGCTGTCTCCGATGAGATACATACGATAAGCGGACTAGGTTCATTAGATTGGCATTTCGCAGCAGGAGCTGGAATCAGGCTAAAGATCCCAGGTTTCCCGCTTGGACTTTATCTTGTGAAGAACGCCAATCTGATCTCGGGAAAACCGTTCACGTTTGAAGGCGGGTCGATTTTCGGCGACGGTTCCTCGACCAGTGGATTGAAGCTTGTGCTTGCAATCACAACATCGATTTTCTAAGCATAGGAGCATATGAACGGTCAAGAAACGGTAACTCCGATGATGCAACAATACCTCGATTTGAAGCGTCAGCATCAACATGAGGTATTGTTTTTTCGTTTGGGTGATTTCTACGAGATGTTCATGGACGATGCGAAACAAGTATCGCGTATCCTCAATATCACGCTTACAAGCCGTAACGGTGTGCCTATGTGCGGAATTCCTCACCACGCGGCGAAAAGTTATCTCAAACGATTGATCGAGGCGGGAAAGAAAATCGCGATTTGCGAACAGATCGAACTGCCTCAGGACGGACGTTCGATCGCTACCAGGGAAGTAGTGCAGATAATCACTCCCGGGACAGTGATCGAGGATGAATTTCTTGAAGAACAGGACACGACGTTTGTATTTGCAGCGGTGTTGGCGGGCAAGGACATTTCTTGTTCTTGGTGCAGCCTGACCGAAGGCTTGTTTTTTATGGAGGTGCTCCGCCAAGACCGTAACTGGGAATCGTTACGATCTCTTCTGGCAATGGTCAAACCGAAAGAAATAGTCGTGAATGAAGACGATCATATCACCGATGCTTCATTCGCTTCGGTGATCGACAATCTCCAAGTAATGACTTCGAGAATGCCTGCCTGGCAATGTACCGTAAAGCACGGGTACAGAAGTTTGAAAGAACATTGCGACACGGTAACTTTGAAACAGTTCGGTATCGCTGAGCACGACACACACCTGGCATCTGCAGGAGCGTTGCTCGGTTATGTGACGGCCACCCTAAAATCATCGGTTGCTCATGTGACAAATTTCTTGAAGATAGATCGCAAGGACGAACTCCAGATTGATGAGGCTTCGAGAAAAAATCTTGAACTTGTCTCGAATCTGGAAGACGGTTCCAAAACAAGAACCTTGTTTTCAACAATTGACATGACCAAAAGTTCCGGCGGCGCACGGCTGTTGAAGCGTTGGATCAGTGCCCCTCTTTGTGATCTTGAACAAATAAGGGATCGTCAGAAAGAAGTCAAATGGTTTCTTGATCATGCAAAGGAACTTGAACGCGTTAGGGATATACTCGGATCGATTCTGGATGTCGTGAGATTATCCACGAGGGTGTCCATGCGTAGGTGCGTCCCTAGGGATTTGGTTTCAATAAGCCGTTCTATCGCAGCTTTTTTCATAATGGTGTCGATTGAAAGCGAGCACTACAGAACATTATTCCCTGATATCCTTACCGATGAGATGCTCGAGCAGTTACTTCTGTTGATGGAGCAACTCGACGCTGCACTCAATGATCAATGTAACGGACCGTTCACCGCTGGCCAAACCATACGTAAGGGATACGATGAGCAGTTGGATTTGTTGCGCGACCAACACAGGACTTTTAACAGTAATCTTAATGATTATGTAGAAAAAATTAAGGAAGAAACCAAAATTCCAACAGTGAAACTCGCATATAACAAGGTCATCGGTCACTATATTGAGATTCCTAAAACACATTCGGCGAAGGTTCCTTCACAGTTCTATCGAAAACAAACACTTGTGAACGCAGAGCGCTATACGACCGAAGAACTTTCAAGGATGGAGAGTGAATTAGTAGCCAGCGAGGATGCTGCAGAACGGTTGGAACGACAAATATTCGAAAACCTTGTCGAGCGGTGTGCTTACTTGGTGAACGGGTTCAACGCAATCGCCCAATTCTTTTCAACGGTGGATTGCTTCCAGAGTCTTGCCTCGGTAGCCAAGTCATACGGGTATTGCATGCCTGAAGTAACTGAAGAAGGGATCCTTTCGATCGAAGAAGGCCGCCATCCTGTGGTGGAGCGATACCTTCCTTTAGGAACTTTTGTAGCCAATCCGCTGGAAATGGGCAACGGTAATGACAGGTTTTGTCTGATTACGGGACCAAACATGGCCGGGAAATCTACATATCTACGTCAAAACGCGCTCATCGTTGTGCTCGCACAGATCGGATCATGCGTTCCTGCGAGGAAAGCACGCATTCCTTTGATCGATAAATTGTTTTGCCGTATCGGAGCTTCTGATAATCTGGCACGGGGAGAATCTACATTTCTTGTCGAGATGCAGGAAGCTGCTTTCATAATTCGAACCGCCACCGATAGAAGTTTTGTAATCATGGATGAGATCGGAAGGGGAACAAGCACGCAAGATGGTATGTCGATTGCGTACGCGGTGATGCGTTATCTCGTAGATAAAAAAATCAAGACGTTGTTCGCAACCCATTACCACGAACTTACCATGCTCGATACCAGCGACGTTGAGCTACTCACATTGGAAGTCGCAGAATCCAATAATCGAATCATTTTTCTCAGAAAGTTGATAAAAGGTATTGCCGATAGTTCGTATGGACTACATGTGGCCGCGATGGCGGGAATGCCTTCGAATGTGCTGAAAATAGCCCGTCAATTCCAAAAACGCCACTTTGAAGATTATGGTATGCGCTCAGATTCTGTGCAATTCGATTTATTTAAAGAACATGAGAACGGTGCGGTTTCCGCACCTGAAACATCAAAATTGGCCGCGATGATCGCAAATTTCAATCTAGAACATTCTACTCCGGTTCAGGCCATGACATTCGTAGAGCAATTGAAAGAAGAACTCGGATCCTGAATCAATTTGCCTGGTAATGCTATCCAATCAATATGATCGCATGGTGTGTGTTGTGCAAACAACGATTGGCTTCGAATCGTAATTCGCTGTGTCCTGCGTGCCTGGCAGCGATTTCCAGTATGTTGTTCGTTTCCTTTCAGTGGTCATACTGCGACAGATGTCTCGCTCCGTTGTTGCACGAACATGCAGTCTGCGCATGTGAAGGATCTTCTTCGGTCGTACAGTCATCCGCGCTCGGTCCTTCCAAAGGGGCCTTGAAAATTCTTATCGATCAATATCGGATTCATAATGACAAAAGACTCGCTATTACTATCGCTATGTTGGTCGCAAAACATATCGAGCGCATGTCCGGACACGATATGGAAACAGTAATCATACCGATGTATAAAAAGGTCCGAAGGCTTCAAAATCGCACGTCGATATCAGGATTGAAAACCATTGCCACAATGGCAACCTCATTACGAAAATATAATAAAAATCGGTACAATATAGAAATAGTTAATATTCATGGTATGGACACCACGAGAATCTCGCCCGATATACACGATGTGAAGACGTTCGCACGTCACCAAGTCATCGTGATTGATTGGGATTATTCAAATAAGGCAATGTTTCATTCCTGCATCGATGTACTTAAAAAAAAAGGTGCGCTTACGATCTGGTTCTTATGTCTGGAAGCGAGAACTTAAGGCTCTTTTCGGCATTTCCTTTACAAACCGCTGAACAAACACTTAAGTGTAGCTTTCCTTTGCAATTACGGTACGATTGTATTAATGATTATAACTTTACCAAAGGGTAAGGGGCATGGATTGACAATCCGTAATGATTAGCATATGTTGTAATCAGTATTACGGTTTGATTTTTGTGGGATCGCTGAAGCCGGTCCTTTTTTTATGGAGAAACGGTGAAAAACAGTATTGTTAACGAGAAGATTTATGTCGAAACCGCCCGTTTGCTCGAACCTTTGGGATACAAGGTCGTGGATGTGCGTACCTCCGATCATGGCCAATCTGTCGATATCATGGTGATCATCATGGTCGGGGACAGGGAAGTGACGGTAGATGATTGTGCAAAGGCACATCGCATGTTATATCCGCATTTCTCGGTGAATGAAGCGAATAGGGACATCTCGTTGGAAGTGTCTACGCCGGGAATTCAACGGTCGCTGAGGGATATCCATGAATTTTCATTGTTCGCATCCAAACGGTGTCGAGTCTATGACAGCGAATCCGGAGCATGGATCGAGGGTTTTATCGGTGACTCAGATGGGACAAACGTGCATCTTCATCAAGCAAAATTTGATGATATGGCCGAAATACACGAAACATACATTATCCCGTACGAACGGATACACAAAGCAAAACTAGCATATGCATGGGAGGATATTTCATAATGTCCAATGAATTAGGTGAAGCGATACGCTCCCTAGTCAACGAGAGGGGGATTTCTGAAGATCTTGTCCTCGAAACGATCAAGGGGTTTTTATTAGCGGCATACAAACGAAAATTCGGTACGGCCGACAACGCCGTCGTACAGTTTAACGAGACAAATGATGATGTTCAGTTGTTTGCTCGAAAAATGATTGTTGAAGATGATGATTTTGATGGTGACATCACTGAGATTCCTCATTCAGAAGCAATGGAATTGCATGAAGATTGTGAGGTCGGTGACGAAATACTGATCCCGATCGATCCGAAAACATTCGACAGGATATCCGTACAAAGCGCGAAACAGAAAGCTAGGCAGGATTTGAAAGACATTCAGAAGGATACCCTTTACTCGGAATTCAAGACCAAAGAGAATGAGATGATCATCGGGTATTACCAACGAGAACAGAACGGTGATATCTATGTCGATCTCGGAAAGGTCGAGGGAATTCTTCCGAAACGCTATCAAAGCCCACGCGAGGCATATCGTAAGAATGACAAGATCAAATGCTTCGTGTATCAGGTTGAGAAGCCCGAACATGGCCAGTTGAGGGTAATCCTATCCAGGACCCATTCTGAATTCGTGAAGAAACTTTTCGAACTTGAAATTCCTGAAATTTATGACCATTCGATCGAAATTTTTAAAATTGTTCGCGAACCCGGTTTCAGGACGAAAGTGGCTGTTTATACTCGGCGTGAAGACTTGGATCCTGTCGGGGCTTGCGTTGGATTGAAAGGTATCAGAATTCAAACCATCATGCGCGAGATGGAAGGCGAGCGGATCGACGTGCTCCGCTATGATACCAATCCGATTGAATTCATCAAAAATGCCTTGGCACCGGCCGAGGTGAAGAAAGTAGTGATCCTGGATGAAGTGAAACGTACCGCGATAGCAGTCGTGGATGAGACTCAATTATCATTGGCTATCGGTAAGCAGGGGCTGAATGTCAGGCTTGCCAACAAGCTCGTGGATTGGGTCATTGACGTGAAGACCGTTGATCAGTTCAGGGAAATGGATCTAGGGGCAACAGTTAAAGAAAGAGTCGACGCTCTGTTTGCCCAAGAACCGACGATTGAGCAGGAATTCGATGAAGATGAAATGCTACTAAGCCAGATACCCGAGTTGGGATCGGCCCTTATAGAAAAGCTTAATTTTCATGATATCTATACCGTGGAAGAGTTTGTGAATCTTACACAAGAAGAATTGGCAGAATTTGACGATATCACCGATGAGGATGTGCTTCGAATCCACGAAATCCTCGAGGATTATGTTGATATTGTCGAAGAAGAAGTGGATGAACAGCAGGAATACGAATTCCAGTGTCCTGAATGCGGTCATCCCATCTCAACAGATATGACAGTATGTCCCAATTGCCATGTCGGATTGAGTTTCGAAGAAGTGGAGTTGGACGAGGAGTAGGCGAAAGGCAATATGGCGGATGAAGAGAAAAAATTGAAGACGACCTTGATTAAACATTCGAAAGGAACCCAGGGTACCCAACAACCGGTATCAGAACCGAATGAACCCGAGGTGACTCGTCCTGTTGAGAAAAAGAAAGTCGTTGTGGTCAAGAAAAAGGTCGTTGTGGTGCGGCCTCAAGTGAGGTCTGAGGAAAGTGTTCCGGAAGTCAAACCTCAAATTACCGAACCAGCGGTCGAAACGCCGAAATCCGCCGTGAAAAAAGATTCCGTGGTTGCTGCGGCAGCTGTTGAACCTTCACCACCTCAGAAGCAAGAGGAACGAGCGGCAGCGAGTGCGCAACCTCAGATCGAGTCCGCTGTGGTTATTGAGAAACCGGTATCAGAGCGAGAAACGAAACAAACCGGCGAAACAAAACGTCCGTCCGTTCGCGGGCCTTCGGCTCCGGTAGTACGGTCGCCGAAAAACTTACCTCCTGTACCCGGACAAGGGCAGACCGCTGCTGTGCATGCAGAATGGCGGAGCAAGAATATGAACAACAGTACCTCGGCTCCTCGTTCTCAAGGCAGGAACGGCGGGGAACAGAATCGAGCACCCTACCAACAGGGTGGACGTCCTCCGTATCAACCGGGAACCCGTCCGCCGTACCAACAGGGATCGCGTCCGCCGTACCAACAGGGATCCCGCCCACCGTACCAACAGGGATCCCGCCCGCCGTATCAACAGGGATCGCGTCCGCCGTATCAACCGGGATCCCGTCCGCCGTACCAACAAGGATCCCGTCCGCCGTATCAACAAGGATCCCGTCCGCCGTATCAAGGCACTGGCGGACGTCCCGGGGGAGCGAGACCTCCGTACAACGGCCCTAGGACGGGAGGCTATGGCGGAAAGCCAAGAACACCTTCCGTTACTCCCGATTCGATGGAACCTGTGGCGCAGAAGACTACGAAGAAAGTCTTTAAGAAAAAGCGAGAGGATTTCAAGAAACCGGATAGGATCACGGAAAAAGATTTCCAGATCAAGCGGAAGGAAATTCAGAAAGCCAATCCGGTCCCGAAAAAGATCGATATGATGGAAGTGATCACCGTATCCGACCTTGCTCGTAAAATGAACTTGAAAGCATCTGAGATTATTGGGAAGCTGTTCAAGATGGGTATGATGGTTACGATTAACCAACAGATAGATTCGGATACTGCTACGCTGATTGCCAGTGACTATGACTGCGAAGTGAATATTGTCTCGTTATATGACGAGACGCTGATCGCTAGCGAAGCCGATACCCCTGATACTTTGAAGAGCAGGGCTCCGATAGTAACCGTGATGGGTCACGTTGACCATGGCAAGACAAAACTACTCGATGCCATAAGATCTACAAAGGTCGCAGAGGGCGAATTCGGAGGAATCACCCAGCATATCGGTGCTTATAAAGTCCAGCTAACAGGAAAAGGTGATATCGTATTTCTTGATACCCCCGGACACGCCGCATTTACTATGATGCGTGCTCGAGGTGCGCAGGTGACCGATATCGTCGTTTTGGTGGTCGCAGCTAATGATGGCGTCATGCCGCAGACTGTCGAAGCCATAGATCACGCGAAAGCAGCAAAAGTCCCCATCATCGTGGCAATCAATAAAATCGATTTGCCGGAAGCTAATCCCGATCATGTAAAGCAACAACTCAGTGATTTGGGACTTCTTCCAGAAGCTTGGGGCGGCAGTACGCTGTACTGCGAGATCTCCGCTTTGAAGAGAGTGGGAATCGACGAGTTGCTCGATACCATCCTATTGCAGGCAGAAATGCTCGAACTTACCGCTACTGCGGATACAAGGGCGGAAGGGAAGGTTCTCGAATCCAGGATCGACCAGGGAAGGGGTATCGTGGCAACGGTGCTCGTTGAAAGAGGAACCTTACACCAGGGAGACAATTTCGTTGCCGGTATCTACCCTGGGAAAGTCAGAGCAATGGTCGATGACAGGGGAAATAAAATAACCGAAGCGGGCCCGGCGACACCCGTTGAAATAATCGGTTTGTCAGACATCCCGGGAGCAGGAGACCCGTTCCAGGTTACTGAGAGTGAAAAGCAAGCTCGGCAGGTCGGATCAAAACGGCAGGAACTCGAACGGATGGGTGCTGCGAAGAATGTGAAAAAAGTCACGCTGGACAACATTTTCGAGACCATGAAAGATGGAAATGTTCAAGATTTCAACGTCATTATCAAAGGCGACGTGCAAGGATCTGTAGAGGCTGTCCAGAATGCTCTCGAGAAGCTAAGCAATGATGAAATAAGACTTAATGTGCTGAGGGCTTCTGCAGGAGCAATCATCGAGGATGATATTAACCTTGCCATCGCTTCGGAAGCGTTGGTTCTCGGATTCAATGTCCGGCCGACTCCGAAAGCCCAAGTATTGGCCGATTACGAAAAGATTGAAATTCGCAAGTATAACATCATCTACGATGCTATCGATGATATCAGGGATGCCATGGAAGGGATGCTCGCTCCCGAAAAGAAAGAAAATGTCATCGGTCGAGTTGAAGTTCGCGAAACATTCCATGTCCCGAAGATCGGGACGATCGCCGGGAGTTACGTACTCGAAGGGAAAGTCAAGCGGAATGCACAGGTCAATGTCATCCGGGATAGCATCCATATCAAATCAGATAAGATATCTTCCCTTAAGCGGTTTAAGGATGATGCCCGTGAAGTTGCGGCAGGATTCGAATGTGGTGTCGGTCTCGAGAATTTCCAAGATCTCAAGATAGGGGATATCCTGGAAATCGTAGAAGTAGTGGAGGTAGCTAAAAAGCTGAAATCCAATGAGTGAATACAACCACAAACGTCTTGAATCACGGATTAGGGAAGCAATCAGCATGCTGATCTTAACCAATGAGGTTAAAAACCCCCATATCAGTAGGTTCATATCAATCACAGATGTGCATTTGTCAAAGGACAAGGCGTATGCCACCGTGTGGGTTTCTTCACTTGACCATGAAGCTCAATTGGATAGTTCGGTTGAGGCCCTGCAGAGCGCTGCCGGTTTTATCCAGCAACGCCTTGCTTCGGTAATGAAAACCCGCAACACTCCAAGATTGACATTCAAGATCGATACTTCGGTCCGGGATGGCCAGAGAATCAACGAATTGCTGGAAAAGATCAAAAAAGAATAATGATCCATACTGATGCTGTTCTGTTGCTGAATAAGCCACCGGGTGTTACATCGTTTGCGTCCCTTTATCCTGTTAAACGAACACTGGGGGAAAAAGTCGGTCATGCAGGAACCCTTGATAAATTCGCACAAGGGCTCATGATTGTCCTTACCGGGGCTTTTACACGCCTGAACCCATTGTTCTCTTCTATGGACAAACGGTATGTGGCTACCATCCAATTCGGATTGGAAACTTCCACACTAGATCCTGAGGGTGAGATCATCTGTGAAAAAGCTCCATGCGATTTGCCAGCGATAGAGCAAGCGTTGAAAACATCGTTCATCGGTACGATCATGCAAAAGCCTCCTGCGTACAGTGCTTTGCATATTGACGGCAAACGTGCTCACACGTTAGCCCGAAGCGGTCGATATGTCGAGATCCCCAGCAGGCCTGTCACGATTTTCTCAACAAACATCATTACGTGGAATTCACCATACCTCGAACTTGAAATTCATTGTTCCAAGGGTACCTATATACGCTCATTGGCAAGAGATATTGCTCTTGCTTGTCAATCGTGCGGACATCTGAGAGCCTTGAAAAGAACAGCCATCGGACCTTACTCACTGGACGAAGCAATCAGCAGCGACCAAACAAATGCATTGGTATCGATGGCAAGTGAGAGCCTTGGCCGTCTGCTGCAAATCGAGAATTTCGGTTTGTTAGAGGTTTCGGGACAGGCTGCCCTACGGTTGGGATACGGGCAATTGCCACAAGAGCATAATTTGCGTATGCTTAGAGCAGGCGAAAAGTATGCCGGAATCGTTGATGACAAAGGAAAGTTGCTGGCTGTGGTAACACTAGACAATGTAGGACGTCCGATGAAATTCGTAGCGATGCCGAAATATGGAGTCATCTGATGATTGTACTGGATTTCGACCAATTGCTTAGGTCAGGAACTTATTCCAAGATTCCAGCTATTGTATCGATCGGCGTGTTTGACGGCCTGCATCTTGGTCATAAGCTCATCATTGAAGAAACGGTACGGATTGCGTCCGGGCGTCATGGCTGTAAAAGTGTCGCTCTCACATTTTCAAGCAATCCAAAGACAATGATGGGCAGGAATCCATTTGACAAGCCATTGATGTCATTACGTCAGAGTACAGATTTCTTTGCCAAACTAGGAATTGATTTCCTCGTCGTGATTGACTTTTCTCCTGATTTCAGTAAACTGACTGGTGAGGCTTTTATCGCTAAAACGTGCAGTATTTTTGCAGTCAAGGCAATCGTGGTCGGGAGCAATTTCCGTTGCGGTTCGCATGCATCGGCCGGACCCGGTGAAATCAGATCGTTATTGGGCCTTTATGCGAAGGATGCGACGGTGATCGTGCCTGACATGTATCGGTTGCCGGATGGAACCGAAGCAAGCAGCACATTGGTGCGAAAAAATCTTACAACTGGTGATGTCGTACAGGTTGCGGCATTGCTTGGCAGGAACTATTCGTTGGACTTGGCCCAAATTCCTCCAAGTATCGGCGGATACTCACTGCAATTTCCTATCGGTTCGTTCGTACAACTCCTGCCGCCACCAGGTATGTATGAAGCGAAGCTGATGAAAAGCGACAAGTCGCATATTCCGGTGCGGTTATGTGTTGATGAAGAGTTTCTTGTATTGACACCCACGGAAGAAGCAACACGGATTGTCGGTGTTTCGAACTTCGCCAAGGGCGATAGGTATGATAGCGTTGAAATTATAAAGGAGTTGCCTTAAGTATGTTGACGAAAGAATCCAAGTCCCAGATTATCACCGAATTCGGTGGTGAACCGACAAATACCGGTGCGGCAGAAGTGCAGATTGCATTGCTGACTGCCCGCATCCGTGACCTCCAGGGGCATTTTGACAAATTCCCCAAAGACCATTCCAGCCGAAGGGGTCTGCTGAAAATGGTTGGAGCTCGGCGGCGATTGCTTAAATATGTCAGGGAAAATGACGTTGAAAAATATCGTTCGTTACTCCAGCAACTTGATTTGAGAAAGTAGTGTCGGGAGTATGTTTTGTTTGATTCAGCTCCGGATTCCAGACGGAATTCAGGGGCTGTTTCCGTTTTAGTAGATTTACAAACCTAGTAATTGGTACTATAGAGTAATAGAAAAGAAAGAAAGAAAAGAAGTAGGAAGAAAGAATGATTAAAACAGTACGTGTGAAATTTGGTGAAGGAGAATTGGTTCTCGAGACCGGCAGGATGGCCAAACAGGCCAACGGAGCCGTGTTCGCCCAATATGAGGGGAGTGCGGTTCTTGCTACCGTATGTTGTGGGAGTTATCCTGACGAAAGTCTCGATTATGTCCCTTTGCAAGTCGAATATAATGAGAAATATTATGCTGCGGGAAAAATTCCGGGTGGTTTCTTGAAACGAGAAGGTCGGCCAAAAGACAAAGAAATCCTGGTAAGCCGATTGATTGACCGTCCGATGCGGCCTTTGTTTGACAAAGCATTCGGTCGTGAAATCCAAATCGTACCGACGGTTGTCAGTTCAGATATGGTTAACCCGCCTGATATCATTTCCATGATTGCCTCTTCGGCAGCGGTATGCATTTCAGATATTCCGTTCAACGGACCGGTGGCTGCAGTACGTATCGGCTGTATCGGTGGCAAATATATCGTCAACCCGACCTTCCAACAGGTTGAGGAGAGTGAACTTGAGATCGTTGTGGCTGGAACGGAAGATGGCATCACGATGGTCGAAGGCGGTGCCAAGCAAGTCTCAGAAGAGATGATGCTCAAGGCTATCGAAACAGCGCAACCGGTGATTACCCAATTATGCCAGGCACAGCGAGAGCTGGTTGCATTGGTAGGAAAAGAGAAGTTGCCGATCATTGAAAAGGTGGAGGATAATTCCTTTCTCGACCCTATCAGAGAATATGCATATCCGTTGTACAAAGAAGCAAGTTTTGTCAAAGGTAAGATGAACCGCTACGCTGCGATAGCGAAGGTGAAAGAGCAAGTGAATGAAAAATTCGCCCTGATCATCGAGGAAAGCGGAAAACCTGAAAAGGTTGCCGCCATGTATGAGGATCTTGAATACTCCATTCTGAGATCATCGATACTTAACGATGGGGTTCGCACCGATGGCCGAAAAGTTGACGAAATCAGACAGATAACTTGCGAGGTCGGCATTTTGCCAAGAACACACGGTAGTGCACTTTTTACCCGTGGGGAAACTCAAAGCCTCGCCACAACTACGTTGGGGACTGTCAATGACGAACAGATGTTCGATACCATTGACGGTGACAAGCATTATGCCAACTTTATGTTGCATTATAATTTCCCTCCGTTCTCAGTTGGAGAAACGGGGAGATTGTCGACCGGTAGGCGTGAAATCGGCCACGGGCATCTTGCCCAGCGAGCGTTGGAGGCAATTATCCCCCCGAAGAATGAGTTTCCGTATACAGTCCGTATCGTATCCGAGATTCTTGAATCAAACGGATCTTCTTCGATGGCATCGGTGTGTGGCGGTTGTCTGTCACTGATGGATGCCGGAGTGAAAATCCTTCAACCGGTCGCTGGTATCGCCATGGGCTTGATCACTGAAGGAAAAGATTATTCAAAGTACGTCGTTCTCAGTGATATCCTTGGTGAAGAGGATCATCTCGGGGATATGGACTTTAAGGTCGCCGGTACCCGCGAGGGTATCACCGCGTTCCAGATGGATATAAAAATTGCCGGCGTAACCAGCGAAATCATGTCCAAGGCGTTGGATCAAGCGAAACGTGGCAGGATGCATATCCTGGATATCATGTCGAAGGCCATTCAAACCCCGCGCAGTGACATATCTGAATATGCCCCGAAAATCCTCACCATGAAAGTCGATGAGGAAAAAATTGGTGCGGTGATCGGTACCGGTGGCAAAACCATCAAGGGAATCGCCGAACAGTCAGGAGCTGAAATCAACATTGAAAATGACGGTACGGTGACGATTTATGGCAAAAACAGTGTAAGTGCGAACAAGGCTTTGGATTTGGTCAAATCTATTGTCGAAGAACCTGAGGTAGGCAGGATTTATACCGGAACCGTAAAACGTATTATGGATTTCGGTGCGTTCATTGAGATTCTCCCGGGTAAGGAAGGCTTATGCCATATTTCCAAACTTGCCAAAACAAGGGTCAATAATGTGAATGATGTATTGTCTGTCAATCAAGTCATTCCCGTTAAGTTGGTTGAGATTGATCGCATGGGCAGGCTGAACCTCAGCTATGTCGATGCTTTGGACGCCGAAGGAAAGAAATAATGGGATCGGTAGTCGTACGAGTGGTAGCCGAGCAAGGCGCGACATTGCCTTTCAAGGCTACTGAACACGCTGCCGGAGCCGATTTGTGTGCATTTCTTCCAAAAGGTCCTCTTACCATCCAGTCGGGTGCCTATGCTATGATACCGACTGGGTTGGTAATCGAGTTGCCTGTGGGATTTGAAGGTCAGGTGCGTCCCCGTTCGGGACTTGCCGCCCGTTTCGGGGTTACCGTGCTCAATTCACCGGGAACGATTGATAGCGATTATCGTGGCGAAGTAAAAGTGTTGTTGGCAAATTTCGGTAACGAACCGTTTGTGGTGCATCATGGTGAACGGATCGCACAATTAGTGGTGCAGACGGTCCAAGCAACCGAATTCGTGAAGGTCTGCGAGGTTACCATAACCGAAAGGGGAGGCGGCGGATTCGGATCGACTGGAGTGTAACGAACATGGAATTCGGGCTACGTGGTTCTCACCGGATCGTATACACCTATGTTATTCGTGAATTTCTCCTTTCGTTACTGGTCGCCTTCATATTTTTCTTTTTTATCTTCTTCATCAACCAGTTGTTGTTGCTTGCACAAAAAATTTTGTTGAAGAATGTGCGCCTGTCTTCCGTACTCAAGCTGGTGATTTTTGCAATACCCCAGATACTTCTTTATACTTTGCCATTTTCATCTCTGTCTGCCTCATCGATGGTAATAGGCGAGTTTACATCACACAATGAAATCCTGGCATTACGAGCATGCGGTATTCCGTTACGGCATTTGTATCTGCCAATTATGGTATGTGCGCTCATTCTCAGCGGGATCACCTTCTGTGTTGCCGATATCATGTTACCCGTGAGTTCACAGTCATACCGAACGATTTACTCGGAGCTGTTGCAAGATTTGCCGACAATGGAACTAGATTCTTATTCGGTGAACAAAGTAGGTAATACGATTTTGGTTACCGGCCAAGTCGATGGTGACACGGTGTACGATCTGGTCATGTTGGATACTGCCGGTCAGTCGGGTGGAACGGTAATCAGCGCCGCCAGGGCAAAAGTAGTGCTCATCGATATTGATAACCTCATGTATAGGCTCGATCTGGAAAATCCTGTACTTATCAAAACCGATTCGAAATCAATGGAGGAATTTACTTTTTCTTCCTCTTCTGAACTGTCGTACGTTCTCGATTTCTCATCACAGAAACAGAGAATGACCGATGTGACTCCTTCGCAGATGACTTCTGCGCAATTACGTAAACAGATAGCGTTACGCGAACAAGATATGAGAGAAGATCTGCAGGTTTTGGAAAACAGAAAGAGGAGTTTGACGAACTCCATAAGCCAGAATCTGCGTGATATGATAAACGAACGAGCCGGTATTGATCGCTTAGTGGAAGTGATACGTCTTGATGATGAATTGTCAAGCTTGGATGAAAGGATGATGGTAAACTTTTACTTACAGTACTACCGGGCGGAGCTGCATAAAAAGATGGCTCTTTCAGCTGCTTGCTTTTTTCTGGTGTTCATCACTTTTCCTCTTTCATTGTTTCGAATAAAACATGGAAGACTCTTTGGTTTCGGACTTAGTCTTTTGGTTGCTTGTGCTTATTGGTTCATGTTATTTTTCGCACAGACCCAGATTCTTGACGTTAGTTTCAATCCAGGAATCCTTATTTGGGCACCGGATCTAATAATTTTCACCATTGCGTTGGCCTTGATGGGTTTGATGAGGCGAGCATGAAATTGATCGACCGCTACATTACGACATCGATCATCAAAATATCGATTGTAAGTATAGCATTGATAGTCTTGGTGATGACGCTCTTCGATATGTTTTCAAACCTCGAACGCTATGTGAACATGGAAGTGCCTTTGTTACAGATGGTGGTGCTCACGGTTCTCGAGGCTCCCAACGCCGTGGTGATTGCCTTAGGTCCTGCATTATTGTTTTCAACTACGTATGTATTATCAATGCTTCAAGCAAACAACGAGTTGATCGTGATTTATAATGCGGGATTCCCGTATCGTCGATTAATAGTGTCTTGCATAGTCTTGGCATTGTTAGCTTCGTTATTCCAATTTGCTTTCAATGAAACAGTCGCAATCAATGCTTCAAGAGAGAAACAGTTACTGTCAAAAGATTTGTTCGGTATCGGTACAGCCTACGACAACAGAAATGTTACCTTGCGTTCGGAAGATGGCAGGTATGTTATCCACGCAGGTAGGTATTATGATGAAAGCCTGATGATCACTAATGTCACAGTGGTGTTTGTTAATGAAGACGGTTCAATAGCATTGCGTATCGATGCTCCTTCAGGAGTATATAACGGTCGGTATTGGGAATTGAAAGATGCGGTTTCTTATAAAGTGAAAGAAGAATCAGCATCTTTGGATATTGCATCCGATGGCGTTTACCATAACGAAAAAATTGATCTTGAGAGTAATTTGTTCAGGAACCTGACAGCGGATATCGCCTCGATGGAACTCAGCGATGCCATAAACTATGTCCGAAGGATACGTTATATCGATCCGAATCGATACATAGCGCATGCTACCGATTTACAGGAACGGCTCTGGATTAGCCTGACCCCCTTGATACTCACGGTGATTTCCTGCTCTACTCTTTTCAGGTGGAAAAAGAATGTTTTGATATTGAGTATCATTTCTAGTCTTTCCATCGCTGTCATTTTTTTCGTAGCAAAAATGTTGGGAACGATATTTTCAAAACAGGGAATCTTGTCGCCTCTAGCGGGTGCGATCGCCCCGTTGTTGTTGATGCTCTTCATTTCTGCTCTGGCAGGTATCTTTGTAAGGAAGTGAAACAATTGGATAAGATTTTTCGTTTGAAACATAAGGACAACTCCAGTTTAGCAAGGACCGGATGGATCGATCTGCCTCACGGAACCATACGGACACCGGCATTCATGCCGGTAGGTACCAACGGGACAGTGAAAGGAATCCATCACGATGATGTTGCCTCGATCGGTTATGAAATCATTTTGGCGAATACCTATCACCTCTATTTGAGACCTGGAACAAAAGTACTCTCTCATTTCGGGGGACTGCATCCATTTAGCAACTGGAATCGTAATATTCTTACCGACAGTGGCGGATTCCAAGTGTTCAGTCTGTCGAAATTCAGAAAAATCAAGGAGGAGGGAGTTTCTTTTCAAAGTCACATTGACGGATCCAGGCATTTTCTCACACCCGAGGATGTGGTGGATATCCAAAGGATTATCGGTAGCGATATCCTTATGTGTCTCGATGTGTGCACCCCTGCCGATCTTGAATATCGCAAAGCGAGACAAGCTTGGGAAATAACCAGACAATGGGCGGTGCGATCATTGGAACGAAGGAAATTTCATGAAGATTTCAAAGGAAACCTTTTCGGTATCGTCCAAGGTAATTTCTATAAAGACCTCCGCAAAGAAAGTGCTGAAACAATCGGGAGCATGGATTTCCCCGGAGTCGCGATAGGAGGCCTGTCGGTAGGAGAAGAACCCGCGGTATTCTCTGATTTCTTGGCTTTTACCACAGAATTCCTTCCTTTGGACAAACCGCGTTATGTGATGGGAATCGGATCACCCGATTATATTCTGGATGCGGTAGCGAACGGCATCGATCTGTTTGATTGTGTCTTGGCCACTCGGACCGCACGGAATGGTTCGGTATTCACTGAAAGGGGAATGATTCAACTTAAAAGGGCGGAACATGAATTCAAGGACGAACCCATATCGGAAGGATGCGCGTGTACCGCATGTACCAAATATTCGAAAGGATATCTTCGGCATCTGTTCAAAGCCCAGGAGATGCTGGGAGGGATGTTGGCAACCGAACATAATCTCACTTTCCTGTACAGGATGATGGAACAAATCCGTGAAGCAGTGGACAACGATGTCTTTGCACAATATAAACGCGATTTCATCAGCAAGTACTATGGCAGATAGCAACCGAACCGACAAAAGAAAGCACATGGTCAACTCGACTATCGTGATGTGTTGCACATTGCTGTCACGGCTCCTTGGTATCGTGAAGGCACGTGTGATAGCCGTGCATTTTGGGATGACGGGTGTCGCAGATGTCATAAACTTCACGTTCAATGTTCCCAATAATTTCAGAAAGCTTTTTGCAGAAGGAGCCCTTAACAGTGCATATATCCCCGTCTTCGCTGCCAGCATCGCTACCGAAGATTCCAATCGCTCGGTGTCTAGGGCTTTACTTGCGAGGATACAAGGTTTTCAATTACTGATTTTTTCCCCTATGGTGTTACTTACTTGGTTTTTCCGTGAACCGATCATACGCTTTTTAAGCGATTTCACCGACTCCGGACAAATAAGACTTTCAGCGGACCTGTTGTTCTATTTCATGATATTTTTACTTACCATTTCACTTTCATCAATCTATCAAGGCGTGCTGCAATGTCACGGATCGTTTTTCGTGGCATCGGCAGCCCCCCTTTCATTTTCTTTATCTGTCATCGCCAGTGTTACATTACTTTCTCAATCCATCGGTGCTTTCTCCATGGCTGTAGGCACTATTACCGGAGGAATCTTACAAGGAACGATCTCACTTTTGGGATTGCGAAGGTTCGGTTATGGTGCTGCTATCTCCTTCAGGTTCAATGAAAAACAATTCAAGCAAGTGATGCGTGCATGGATGCCGGTGACCCTTGGTGCGGTCGTTCAGATGCTCGGTCAGCAAGTCGCTTTCTTTTTTGCCAGCACATTGCCGACAGGAAGCATTACCGCATTCAGCAACGCAATCATATTCTGGCAAACTCCTTATGGCATCTTCTTTACTGCTATCGCTACCGTTTATTTTCCTGCGCTCGTAACTGCTTCAAAAACAGTAGACCATGATCAAGCTGTTGGCAATCTTGTCAGAGAAGGTTTGGCCAATCTTGCGACGTTCTTGATCCCTTCGGCAATTTTATTGGTGACCCTTCGTCATGAGACGGTTGCAGTGATTTTGCAAGGGGGCTTGTTCACGGTGGCTGATACGTTATTAACTGCCAAAGTGCTACTTTGGTATGCAGTCGGTATGTTGGCGGTGGCTTGGTTTGGGTTTTTGCAGCGTGTTAATTTTGCCTTGTTACGTTTCAGGCACGTACTGTCGATAGTGACACTCGTTATCGTTCTTGATATCGGATTGACATGGATCATGGTGGCCAATCATGTTGGAATAGAAGCGTTGAGTATTGCCAATTCAATTGCCTATTTCGTCGGAGTCATCGTGTTTGCCGTGACATCCAAAGGATTGTTAACGACATTCAGGTTACGGCAATTCTTGTTGGCGATAGGAAAAATTGGATTGGCCAATCTCCCATTGGTGATCTGTGGAATAATGTATACCAGGATTGCCAATAATTGGTGGATTTCAGGGACGACGCTACCGAATGTTCTTTATCTGGTACTTTTATACCTAGCCGCAATACTCATAGTATTTGTGTCCTACAGGATTGCCCGGATCGAATTTCTCGACGTCTTAAGAAAGAGAAGATCCAGATCATCGAAGTAAGTGAAAATACTTCGGCTTGTGTTAGCCCGCCATGAGAGGAGCACATAACGGTATGGATGCCCGCCCTTGATGGCGAATCACATGATCAAGCAGCGTGCTATCGCTTTTCCCTGGGGTGAGAAAAAACATTGGATTGCCGCAGCATTATGCTCTTCGTCGTCCCATTCACAGTATGAAGGACTTTTGTCTGCTAACGCTGCACATACTCATGGAACATGTATAATTTGTTTACCATGGCGTAATGCATGGCACACTGTTTGCATACGCTGTGTTTGTCAGACTGTCGTGAGCGAATGCACGAACATTTCGATTGTATCCGGTAGTACTCGAATCAAATTGATGTTAATAAAAATGTTGGTTCCGTAAGATGGAGGTTCTATTTGGTTGAGCGTTCAAGAAAATCGCATCTGTTTCACATGAGTTTGCTTGAAGAGAAAAAATGCTACAAGACGCATCTGATCGTACAAAACGAAGGCAGGTATTGACCTGCCTTCGTTCAATAAGCGGACGTTACTGCTAAACGGTTAATGCCGAGATCGAAAGAACAGTAAAATCGTATTGCCGTTCGTTCAATACAAACGCGAAACGTTCACCGACCGTCCGGTTCAATAATTTTGCCCCGAATGGTGCAAGATAGCTTATGATCCCCAGAGACGGTTCAGACTCCCAAGGTCCCAAAATAGAATATGTTTCTTCTTTCCCTGTATCTGTGTTTAGCAACGTGACTTTGGTCCCAAAGGAAATTTTCGATGTGTCAACCATCGATTGAGTGAACACCATCGCCCGCGAAATTTCATCACTGAGTTTATTCATGGTGAAATTCAACAATCCCTGACGTTCCTTCGCAGCTTTAAACTCTGAGTTTTCCCTCAGATCACCCAAGGAAAGCGCATATCCGATTTCTTTAGAATTTTCGGGTATTTCCACATTCATGACATGATCAAGTTCGTTCTGCTTCTCTTGGAGTTTTGCTATGGTGACCAATAATCCACTGGACACCATTTCAGGTTCGTTCGTATTTTCACCGAGGAACTCGAACGAGGGGAATCGTTCAAGGATCTCATGCTTAACCTCGATCTTTTTCGCCGGTTCGAGGTATGCCATTCTTTGGACTATAAAATTGATTCTTTGTGCTCCGTCTTGGGTACAGGTCTTTAAAAAATCAAATATCATCCGCTCATTGAACAGCATCGTATTGAGAATTTTTGCAAGCTTTCGATTTTCTACGGTCTGTCGTTTGGCTTCAACAGCATTCAGAGCGAAATCAAGTAGTTGCAGAGCACTGGATACCAACATTTCAAAGGGTACCTTGATTTTTTTCTCCCAGAATTTCCTGTCATAGGTGCGGAGCAGATACGTGAACAGATCGGCATTTTCCTTGTAATAGGTACAAGCTTTACGGAACATGTCTTCGATGACCTTGGTCTTTCCATGTTCTTTCAAGGTGTCCATTATGTAACTGGTGAGGTAATAAGGATAAAGAGATACCAGCACTTTGTCGATATTGCTCGGTTCCTCAACCTCCACAACGCTGTCGATAAACATCTTTTTCAATTCTGAATCGTCGATTGCCTTGAATGTCTCTGGTATGGATTCGAGTTTTCCGTACAGATCCTTAAACGTAACTTCCTCGGGAATCTCAATGAAGTTGAATCTTGCTCGCATTGATTGCACAAAGAGATAGCTGGAGATGACTTTGTCGTCAACCGGTTGAGTAGTACAGTTTTCCAAGAAAAAGCGAACCATTTCAAGGAAGAATTCCGATTCAGGATCCCCGTTTGCAAGGAAGTCCCTCATTGTCCTGACCTTTTGGTAGAATCGTTTTTCCATCTTGAACAATCCGAGGGTTTTCTCTTCAAAGGAAATCGGGGTGGTACGAACTGTATGAACGTCAGGATCATTGGGCATAAACCCAAACATAGTGTTTGCCATCAGTTCTTTCTTTGCGTTTGAAGACCAACTATTCCATTCCGAAGGAGTGAAGATAGAAGGAACCATTTCTGCCTTCATATCTTTCAAGGAAGCAGCGTTCTGGTGACTTGAAATCAAGGTACGCAAGCCCCATTCTACATCGCTATTGAATTTTTCAGTCAATTTTTCTTTTGGGAATACGCTTTTTAATACCCAGATATGACTTTTAGGAAGCACTTGCAACGAGCCGAAAGCCATCTGAAGCGTCATGCTGTGATTTCTTTTGGATGCGAAATCGATCACAACATTCGTATGGTTCAACTCTCGGATACGACCGATTCCCCAACTCTTGTGGAATACAAAAGAACCTTTATCAAATGCGATATTTTTTTCGAAATCATCGATTGCAGAATGCACGTCACGATACGATTGCATAAGGTTTGAAATCTCTAAACATGTGTCCAAACGTCCATGCTCAGCGTATTTGGTCCTATAACATTCGACTAGACGGTCACGGGCAATCTGATTCTTCGGATCCAAGTCCAGAATACTTTTAAGCACTGTTATGCAATCATCCCATTCGTCAGTGGCGTATTTGTTTTCATACAACTGATTAAGCAAATAGATGGCCCGTTCGGGCTGTAGCTTAGCTGAAACCCGTTGGGCGACTCCGAGCAAATAAGAGAGTTCTTCAGGAATTTTCTCTAAAAATACTGCCCACACATCTTTTATCGCACTATAGTCGGATACATTGATAAAACGTTGCATGGCCTTCTTATAAAAGAATATGGCTTTCTCCAAATTCCCTTTTGTCATATAACGATTAGCGATGGACTGAATGAGAACTGTCTCTTCATAGTCTACCTTCACCAACCGTTCGTACATCACGAATTTGTCTTCTTCACGTCCCATTTTTTCATAGCAATCCGCCAACACTCGCAACAGGTATTTGTCTTCGACTTGCTTGAGCACTTTCAACGATAAAAATTCTACGATATTCCATTTCTTTGCATCAGCAAACAACTCGACGAGCGTGCTTATGTTACTATAATCCAATGAATGGCGTTTCAAAGCGATGCTTCCTGATATGTACAGAGCGATGATACTATTTTTATTGTGAGATAAATGCTCATCGCAAATTGACTTTACTTCCAGTTGGTCGTCAGTGGTCTCGATTGGATCGATTACATCGTCCAACTCATGAAAATTAACGACAGTGTAATTCATGATTGTGGTTCGAGTCCATTTTTCCTCGGTGAGCAAATTCTTGATAATCTCTTCGTGCATAGTGTAACTCCCTTGGTGATACTCTCAGTCTGAAGCAAACAACAAGCGCCCGAGCCGTTTGTTCCGCCATCAGGGAACCTTAGGAACAAACTACTCAGGTACTCGTCTACATCGGAAAGAGAAACCCAGACTGCATATGAATAATACCATACAAATCGTACCTATGCAATTGGATAAAGTGGATCGGTAGTCTCTGTAACGTGTTTAGACTTTGCAAAACAGTGTAAATCTGGTACAACATAAGTATGATTATTGAACCGCGTTGTATAGTTGCGCCTTCAATTTTGTCTGCCGATTTTTCACGGTTAGGCGAAGATGTGGCATCGATCGCACCTACAGGTGCGCAGTGGGTTCATCTAGATGTGATGGACGGACAGTTTGTGCCGAATATGTCGTTCGGTCCGAAAACAATCTCAGACATCAGGGAGTGCTCGCCGCTTGTTTTCGATACTCACTTGATGATTTCTTCACCTGAGCGGTTCGTTACCCAGTTTGCTGAAGCTGGAAGCGATATCATTACCGTTCATCTCGAAGCAACCACGCATTTGCATCGGGTGCTACAAGCAATCCATGACGAAGGCAAGCAAGCAGGAGTGTCAGTAGTTCCATCAACTCCGATTTGCATGCTCGAACCGATACTGTCGGATGTCGAACTTGTATTGATCATGAGCGTTGATCCGGGGTTCGGCGGACAGCGCTTCATCCCATCTTCACTTGAGAAAATTAAAGCTTTGGTCGCGATGAGGGAACAACATGATCTGAGCTTCAGGATTTCTGTTGACGGTGGTGTGAATGAACGGACCTACAGCGATATTCTCAGTGCGGGAACCGATGTGCTTGTGGTTGGAAGTGCTTTCTTCGGTGCTGAAGATAAATCGAAATTCACTGCGATGCTCCAAGGATTGGAGTATTAGATGAAAAGTGTCCTCCAAAGGGTCACGGATGCGACCGTGAGGGTGGGTGATGAGGTCGTAGGCAGTATTGATCGGGGTTTGTTGGTGTATCTTGGTGTTGAAAAAGGAGATTCTGAAAAGGATCTCGACTTTTTGGTACGCAAAATCCCAAAATTGCGTTTGTTTGAAGACCATGACGGGAAAATCAATCTCTCTTTAATGGATATTGGGGCTTCTCTGCTGGTCGTGAGTCAATTCACTCTGTGTGCGAACCTCAACAAAGGAAATCGCCCTTCGTTCGATCCTGCAGCGGATCCCGATTTCGCAAAGATTATGTATGAGCGATTTGTCGATTTGGTTAGACAACAAGGAATATCGGTCGCGAATGGTACATTCGGTGCACACATGAAGGTTTCTTATACGAATGAAGGTCCTGTCACTATTTTATTAGAGTCACCAAAAAAACAAGTCGATGCAGACAAATAGAGTGTGTGATATATTCTACGCACGGTAAGGAGTTCAATATGGCAAAAAGTACCACGAGCGCTACGATAGTAGCCCCTGTAGATGATAAGCATAAGAAGGAAGCTCTCGAATCTGCCCGTTCCCAAATCGATAAGCAGTTCGGAAAGGGAGCTCTGATGCGTCTCGGTGACAGTACCTCGGATAGGTCGATTTCCTGTATTCCTTCCGGATCGATCCTACTCGATGAAGCGCTTGGCCTCGGTGGCTATCCCAGGGGACGAGTTATTGAGATATATGGTCCAGAATCCTCTGGAAAGACCACATTGGCATTACATGCGATCGCCGAAGCCCAAAAACTTGGCGGAATAGCGGCTTTCATCGATGCAGAGCATGCACTCGATCCAAGCTATGCCAAGAAGATTGGTGTGAATACCGATGAATTGTGGATTTCTCAACCCGACAACGGAGAACAAGCACTCGAGATCACCGAATCACTGGTACGATCCGGGGCAGTGGATATTATTGTCATAGACTCAGTGGCAGCCCTGACTCCCCAAGCTGAAATCGATGGTGATATGGGAGATTCCCATATGGGCACCCAAGCACGCCTTATGAGCCAAGCGTTAAGGAAACTGACCGGTATTCTATCAAAGAGCAATACCATGATAATTTTCATTAACCAAATTCGGATGAAAATTGGAGTGATGTTTGGCAATCCAGAAACTACTACCGGTGGAAACGCACTAAAATTCTATTCATCGATTCGTATCGAGGTTCGTAAGATTGAAGCAATCAGCAAAGGATCTGACGACATAGTGGGTAGTAGGGTAAGAATTAAGGTCGTCAAGAACAAGGTCGCACCTCCGTTTAAGAAAGTTGAATTGGACATGTTGTTTGGTGAAGGTCTTTCGTATGCGGGAAGCATTCTCGATGGTGCATTGAAATACGAACTGATCCAGAAAAGCGGGTCTTGGTTCAGTTATGGAACTGAAAAAATCGGACAGGGCAGAGATAACGCAATTAATTTCCTCAAGAGCAATAAAGACATCATGGAAGAACTTGAGGTGAAATTACGATCAATCATGTTTCCTGTTGCAGAGGCACCACCAAAAGCCGCTACAGTCGAGTAGTTCTGTTTACTCTTTACTGTAAGAAGAGCTACGGGTATACTCAGTGCTATGGTAATGGAAGAAGCTCCTGATGTCACCCCGATGACGGGTCGGTCAAAGTTTTCTTATAGGTTGCAGCAATTCGAAGGACCATTGGACTTATTGCTCTACCTGATTCAGAAAGCCCAAGTAAATATCTATGATATCCCGATTGCGGAAATTACCGATCAGTTCCTCGAATATCTTGATTTGGCTGCAAAACTCGATTTGGACGATCTGACGGATTTTTATTTCATGGCAGCGCACTTATTGTTAATTAAAAGTAGAATGTTGTTACCCCGTGAAAAAATCCTTGACGATGACGAGCAGTTGGATGATCCGCGAACCGAACTGGTGGAACGTTTGATAGAATATCAGAAATTTAAACGATACTCACAACTATTGTCCGGAACATCGCAAGAAGAAAGCCAACTGCTGATTCCTAGGAGAAAAACTCAATTCTTACTCCCTTTTGATGATAGCGAACTGTGGGGGGAGATTTCCGTATGGGATTTGCTCAAGACATTCTCGACTCTATTGCGCTCGATAACAAGCGAACAGGTTTTCAATGTATATGAGGAAGTCACCACAAAGCAGAAAATCACATTAATGAACGAATTGTTTGAAACCCAATCGGAAATTTCTTTTCTCGATCTGGTAGTAAGACGCGAATCGCCAATGGATGTGATTTGTGCCTTCCTTGCAATACTGGAAGCGGTAAAATTCCACATGGTATTGATCGTTCAACATAAGTTGTTCGGTGACATCGTAATTAAAAAAAGAGATGATTTTGACAACCGAATCTCAGATTGGGATGAATCTCAATCCGAATTGGATGAGTTTGCAAATGGAAAGGGTAGTGACGATTCACCAAATAATATACAATCTGAAGGTGATGATTCCGACGATTATGATGAGATTATCCAATTTGATGAAGATTGACCATCGAATTATCAGCAAGGCTGTGTGCGATGAGTGAAAACATATTGACAAACGATGCTCGCCTTGTCGAAGCAATTCTTTTTCTTGAAAATGAGAGGGTGGGTTTGGATCGTCTGTCAAAAATGACGGATTTAGAGATGCCCCGACTTGAACTCGCTCTTGAAGAGCTCGCTTCGCATTGCCGTGATACGTTGCGAGGAGTCGAGTTGGTGACAGATCAGCATGGAGCTTACTTTTCACCATGCGCAGACCTTCACGAACATTTAAGAACCGCTTACGGAAGAAAGGTGGACCGAAGGTTGTCAAAAGCAGCGCTTGAGACCCTTTCGATCGTTGCTTATGCCCAACCGATCACTCGAAGGGAAATAGAAAACATCAGGGGCGTAGCGTCCGATTCAATCTTAAGGCTGCTCCGTGATCGTGATTATGTAAAGATTGTAGGGCATAAGGATGTTCCAGGCCGTCCCGGATTGTTTGGGACGACACGAAAATTTTTGTATGAATTCAAATTGCCCAGCATCTCCGCTTTGCCCCAATTATCAGATATAGATAAAGCCCGCTTCATGCGGGATGAGGAGTTGACCGATGAAGATTGATTACCCGATCCGCTTGAATTCCTATTTGGCTAAAAGTGGTTTCGGTTCAAGACGTGCTTGCGAAGAGCTTATAAAAACCGGCCGAGTTACGATCAATATGAAACGCGTACATGAGATGGGAACCAAGATCGAAGCCGATGATGTCGTCATGGTTGACGACGTTTTAGCCGAACCTTCGGAAAAAACCTATTATTTTGCGCTTAACAAGCCTCGTGGATATGTGTGTACCAATTATGATCCGAACGAACGTTTGTATGCCAGGGATCTCATCACGATCGCAGACAATAATTTATTATTCCATATAGGACGATTGGATAAGGATTCGTCAGGTTTGATACTTTATACCAATGATGGTCAGATAGCCCAAAAGATAGCCCATCCTTCCTCAGAAATCGAAAAGGAATATGCCGTAATGACCAAAGAGACGGTACGACGAGCTGATATGGAAGAAGCGCTTCGCGGTGTTTATATCGATAGCAACAAGCCGTATGTGATCAAACGATTTGACATTAAATCAAAACGATGGGTCTCCATTACGCTAACCGAAGGACGAAACCGGGAATTGCGAAAAATCTTCAGTTATTTCGGCTACACCGTAGAACGACTCGTTCGGATAAGAATCGGTTCCATCAAATTAGGCGATCTTTCAGAAGGCAGGTATCGATCCGTCACAAAATCTGAGATAGCTGCCCTACTTGAAGGGGAAAATACATGAATAATGTGCAAACAGGTATCGTAATTGCTATTGACGGGCCTGCGGGAGTAGGGAAGAGTACTATTGCACATAGGGTCGCAGATGCATTAGGGCTCTATTTTCTGAATTCAGGCAATTTTTATAGAGCGATTACGTGGAAATTGCTCCAGTTGGGAAGAGACCCGGAAAATGAAGAACAAGTTGTTGCGACTGCACATGAAATTGACTTGAGCGTCAAAGATGGAAAAGTTCATGTTGACGGTAAAGATATTGAAAAGGCCCTTCATACCGACAAAATCGATCAGTATGTCGCAGCTCACTCGGCGATCATACCTGTTCGTTTGATTGTTAACGAACACCTGAGGAACCTGGCAAGGCAAGGATTGAATCTCGTGGGTGAAGGTAGGGATCTGACGACAGTTGTTTTTCCAGACGCCACATGCAAGATTTTTCTTGATGCTGAACCATCGGTAAGGGCAAAGAGACGTTTTGACCAGCAAGCCACGGCCATGACGCTGGAACAACTGGCCCAAAGTATCGAAGAGCGCGACAACATCGATAGAAACAAGCCTTTTGGGGCCTTGCGAGTGGCTTCCGATGCAGAGTATATTGATTCGTCGTACTTGACCATAGATGAAGTTTATGAGAAAGTGTTACGAGTTATCTTCGCGCGTACCGGAATCGGTGCACACGGAAATAAGGATCAGGAGAATAAAGTGGAAGAAGTAAAGGAAGTGTTGGAAACACAGGACAAACCGCAGCAGACTAGCGATATGCAAACCATGCTGCAGGAAGAGTACTTGAGGTCTCTTGATGGAATTGAAGACGGTCAGCTCGTTACCGGTACTGTAGTTCAGGTCAACAACGAGTATGTGTTTGTGGATGTAGGATATAAATCTGAGGGTAGAATTCCCATAGATGAGTTTTCTACGATTCCTGCCGTCAGCGACGAAGTCAAGGTAATCATAGTCAACAAGGAAGGAAAAGGCGGACAGATTGTCATTTCCAAAAAGCGCGCTGACGTGAAAGAGCGTACCGAATTACTCAAGGAAGCGGCTGAGAAACGTTCACCGGTTCTCGGTAAATTCATAAAAGTCATCAAAGGCGGATTCGAAGTTGACTTGGGAAGCGATTTTATCGGTTTCTGTCCGTTGTCAAAAGCGGATGTGCAACGTGTCGAGGACCCTGAAACGATGATTGGTGTTACCGATTATTTTATCATCGACAAATTCCATACGGGAAACAAACTTAAGTCAGTCGTTTCCCGTCGAGAATACCTCGAGAATAAAATCAAGGAGAACAAAGAAAAGTTCTTCGCTACTGTCAAGATCGGGGATGTTGTTGAAGGAACGGTAAAGAGTTTTACCAGTTTCGGTGCTTTTATAGATCTCGGTGGATTTGACGGATTGCTGCATATAAACGACATGAGCTGGGGTCATGTGACCAAGCCCAAGGATTTCGTGAAAAAGGGGCAGACAATTCAGTTAAGGTTGATCAATATTGATCCGACCACCCAGAAAATCAATCTTTCGCTTAAGCATATGCAAGAAGATCCCTGGACATCGTTCGAAGAACGCTACCACATCAATGATGTCGTGAAAGCTCCCGTGACAAAAATAACTAGTTTCGGAGTGTTTATTGAGATTGAGAATGGTATCGAGGGCTTGGCACATATCTCCGAGCTGTCCTGGACTAAACGAATCAATAATCCCAAGGAAATCCTTTCCATCGGTGATGTGGTCGAGGCGAAGATCCTCGGGTATGACCTGGATAAGAAGCGGGTGAGTCTTGGTTTGAAGCAACTCGAAGAAAACCCCTGGGACACAATCGAAGAACGCTATCCTAACGGGAAGACTCTTGCCAAACCAGTGGTGAAGGTCACTAACAGCGGAGCCTTCATCAATCTTGAGGAAGGTATTGACGGATTCTTACACATCGATGATATTTCATGGACGAAGAAAATCCGCAACATGTCCGAATTCTGCAAAGAAGGGGATGTGATCGATGTTGTGGTAACTCGTGTCGACTCAGCAACCCGCCATATCCGTCTCGGAGTGAAACAGCTCGAAGGTAATCCTTGGCAGACTCTCCGCCATGATTATCCTAAGGGCAGCACAATTTCAGGAGTGGTGAGCAATGTAACCGATTTCGGTGTTTTCGTAAGAGTATTGGGTGATATCGAAGGATTGATTTCCAAATACAACTTAATTGGTCCTGATGAAGAATTTACCGATGCGGTGTTGGCTAAGTTCAAGGTAGGGGATCCGGTACAAGCAGCGGTGCTTGAAGTGAATCCCAATACGCAAAAGCTGAGTCTGTCGATCAAAGAACTGATCCGCAAATCCCAGCAGAGTGAAATCTCCAAGTATATCCATGATGATGACGATAGTGACACGTTCACCTTCGGTGATCTCATGAAATCCCGGGAGAAATAAGCTGGAGGCACAGAAACAGCATGGCTAAAGAGAACGAAAAGGATATCTCTGGAAAAGTTGAATCCACACTCAACAGTTTTATAACCAGACATAGACTCGTGTTGATAATTATTGGAGTTGCGATTGTCTTGGCATTGATCGGTCTTTGGATCGGACTTGGCGTAAGTGCGAACATTACTGAAGCCAACCAACTTAAAATTGATACGCTACAGGTTGAATACGATACCTGGGCAGCCCTTGAAGATAAAACCACCGATGAAGCTAACGCTTCACTGACATCATTGAAAGACGACTTGGCCGAATTGTCAAGGAAAGGCAAAAAGTACCCTGCACTCAAGGCATTGTATTTATTGGGAATGATTGAATTTAATCATGAGAAATACCAAGAAGCGCACGATTATTTTATCGAAGCCAGCAACAAAGCCGGCACTTCTTTCTTGGCTTCTCTATCACTCATGAATGCTGCCGTCTGTATCGAAATGTCGGGTGATAGCGTCAAGGCGCTCGACATGTACCAAGCCGTCTATGACCGGTTTGGTACCGATGCTCCTGAAGCTCCGAAAGCATTGTTCAATGTTGCCAGGCTTCATGAGGCAGCTAATAACCTTGAGCTTGCTAGAGCCATATTCCAACAGCTCGCGGATGAGTTCCCGTCTTCAGAATATGCCAAGCTAGCCCAAAGTCGCTTGGTAACGCTACAGTAATTGTGAGGTGAACACACCTCCGTTCGGAGGAAAACTATGAGGTCTAGACACCGGTATACGAGTAAGTTCATGTATCTGCTCGTATTGCCGGTGTTTTTTTGTCTATTTTTAATTTCTAGCTGCGGCATACCGACATATCTGCAATCCATGCTCATCGACAGTGACCTTAACTGGCAAAGGGATACAACGGATCCGGAAGAGTTGAAGTGGCGCTTAGTCCTAACTGGATCCGGATTGAACGAAATACAATCAAAAGTAGACGAGATAGACCCCGGAATAAAGTTGTTTTATACCATTTCTGATAGTAGTGATAAGATTCTGAATTACAATAATCAGAGTCTTAATATTGAGACTTATTTTAACAAATATATGAAAGGGGAGAGGGGTAATGGCCTCGATTGGCGAGCAGCGTCTTCAGCACCCGGTTTCTATCTTTACAGAAAAAGCGGTTCGACCATTACTCTATCACTTGACAGGCCCGCTCTGAAAGAAAATGATGAGGCCTTGCTCATGGTGGGTACCTTTGCGATGACCGATAATTCGGATATCTTCCAATTCAATGAAATTCCATCGAATATGGATGTACCATTTCCAAAGACAACCGGAACAGTCGAATTCTCCCTTTCAAATCGAAATGACGGAACCTTGCAGTTGAATATTACCGGTGATGCCACTGATTACCGACTTAAAGGATATAACATGAGTGAGTTCCCCACATCCGTTGATAAACGGTATTATTATGATGCGGATGAACCGTTTCATTCGTATCTGAATGACACCCCAGGAATGCTGTACATCCACATATGGGCGAGCTTGTTCGGGGGTCGGGGTGATTTCAGCAATACCTATTGGTCGGAACTGAAGTATGTGGGAGCACTGGCATTGTATGGCGTTGATTGAGAAGCACGTTGTATGGTAAAAATGGACAAGAGATAAAATGTATATAATGTATATTCTGTCAACTAGAAAGTGATCTGACAGAGTCTTTGCATCGAACAGCCGCATATTGAAAAATTCTTATTAGGAGCTTACTGATGATCGATTACACATTCACCCCGGCTAGCACATTTAATGAAGGTTTGGTAAACCTCTATGAGATCGTCAAGATGCTTAGGAGCCCTGACGGTTGTCCTTGGGATCGTGAACAGAATTATAAAAAAGTTGCAACGAACCTTCTTGATGAAACATATGAATACTTGGACGCTGTTATGGAAGAAGATCCGGATGGCATGCGTGAAGAAATTGGCGATGTCTTGCTCAATACGATGATGCTACTCGAAATGCACGATGAACATCACGATGTCGATACCATCGAGGCTCTGAACGAAGTCTGTGCTAAACTCATCCGCAGGCATCCGCATGTTTTTTCCGATGCCACCGCTGCCGACAGTTCCGATGTACTTGATCTTTGGAATTCGATCAAAGAAAATGTCGAGGGAAAAAAATCACAAGATGAGGATTTTTTTAGTCGTATTCCAAAGTCATTGCCAAAGCTCGAGGAAGCCGGTGAAATCCAGAAGAACATGCGCAAGGTCGGATTCGACTGGCCAGATATTGACGGTGTCATTGCCAAAGTCGAAGAAGAACATCAGGAGCTGGTTGATGCCATTGCCAATCGCGAACAGAATGCCGATCATGTCGAGGAAGAACTCGGAGATTTGCTGTTTGCTGTGGTGAACCTAGCCAGATACTTGAAAATCAATCCTTCGGTAGCATTACACAGAAGCAATCAAAAAATTCGTGATAGATTCAACAAATTGGCAAAAATCGGAGCCGAACGCAACATCCCGCTCTCTTGGGAACACGTGGACGAGCTGAACGAAATATGGGAAGAAATCAAAAGTTTCAAAAAAAAATGAACATGGTACCATTGATATGCGAAGGCATTCTCAGTTGCAAATATCG